>Ga0209181_10002202_pt1 | contig 32262 bp, 47 predicted proteins | sample MAT05_FD_187208 | JGI IMG/M metagenome (GOLD analysis project Ga0209181, IMG submission 187208) | Freshwater microbial communities from Lake Fryxell liftoff mats and glacier meltwater in Antarctica - MAT-05 (SPAdes) (version 2) | ecosystem: Environmental > Aquatic > Freshwater > Ice > Liftoff... | reverse complement strand
CCCGACATGCTGCTGTTGTGTCGCCGACCAACAGCCGAAGCGCTAACCAGAAAAGAAAACTGTCTTTACAAAACAACTTGAATGATCAGCCCTGTTGGTATGCCCCTAAAAACTTAGCCAGGCGCAGAAGTGTAGATTAAACAGAAACAGTGATTGCAGGAATTTTAAAACTATTTAATTGAACACAACAACAGCCTATGAAAACACCTTTGGTGATTGTAAGAATTTAAAAATAATTTGATTAAACTCCAGCAAAGGCAGAAGTTCACCCTTTACCTTCACATGTGAATTATGTAAACTAAATCCAATGTTATGTAAGTGTAATCTTTTAAATCAAAGGAAATTTGCGTATCGTGACATTACGGACTTTTAAATGGCCTTCACAATTAACAATCTACATCCGTTGCTGAAAGTCGATTGCAACGGAATTACTAAACGGGCCATGCATGCTTTAAATATTGAAGTAATGATCGACAGTCAGGCAATTAAGATTTTAAATTCAAAATCTGAAAGCCGTTTACAAAGAAAGACCCTGGTAAGCTTGTAAAAATAATTCTGATGAAAAAAGATGACCTCGAATTAAATCTATCGAAAAACCTATTGAATGCTCAATATGCACGAAGTTTAATTGAAGCAAGTTTAGACCCGCTGATTACTATTAGTACTGCGGGTAAAATAACCGATGTGAATGAAGCAATGGCTATCATTACCTGCAAAACACGGGCGGAATTAATTGGTAGCGACTTCGCAGTATATTTTACAGATCCACAGAAAGCACGTGAAATTTATCAGGAAGTTTTTGAAAAAGGATTTGTAACCAGTTACCCCCTGGTGCTTATTGATGAAGAACTGACTGATGTTTTATTTAACGGCTCGCTTTATAAAGACGATATGGGAGAGGTTCTTGGTGCTGTGGTAGTTGCAAGAATTATTACCGAACAAAAAAGTTTTAAAAAAGACTTAACCGAAGCAAAAAATTATGCGGAACAAGCCACCCGAAAAGCGGAAACGGCTAAAATAAAAGCAGAAGCAGCAGTAATACTGGTAGAGGATGCGGTAAAATCAAAACAACGTTTTTTATCAAATATGAGTCATGAAATTCGTACACCATTAAATGCAATTGTTGGATTTACCAATGTGCTATTGAAAACAAAACTATCCGAAAAACAACACCAATACCTGGCTGCTATTAAATTAAGCGGCGACAACTTAACTGTATTGATAAATGATATACTTGATTTAGCAAAGGTGGATGCCGGTAAGATGACATTTGAGCAAGTCCCTTTCAGCATAGTTGAATCGGTTACTTCTCTAATGCATTTATTTGAAACAGAAATTCACGGTAAGAACCTCGAACTGGTTGTAGATTATGACAACAATATTCCAGCAATATTAATGGGCGATCCGCTTAGGTTACACCAGGTAATGCTAAACCTCGTAAGCAATGCTGTTAAGTTTACTAACACTGGTAAAATCACCGTAGCGATAAAGCTTTTGAAGGAAAATAAAGACAACGCCACCGTTGAGTTTTCAATTACCGATACGGGAATCGGGATAGCAGCAAATAAAATAGAGCCAATTTTTGACGATTTTCAACAAGCCGCTATTAGCACTGCGAGGTTGTATGGCGGAACGGGCCTGGGATTATCCATCGCAAAGCAACTGGTGACACAACAAGACGGAAGAATCAAGGTAGAAAGTAAATTGGATGAAGGTTCTACTTTTAGTTTTACACTTGATTTCAAAAAGACAACTGCCATTATTGAAATGGAAACTGAACCAAGTGGACCAACTCATGAATTTAAATATATTCGGGTTTTGGTAGTAGAAGACATGGCGCTCAATCAACTATTGATGAAAACATTGCTTGATGATTTTGAGTTTAAATGTGATATTGCCGAAAATGGGCAAATTGCCATCGAAAAATTACGCAACAGCGAATACGACATAATTCTGATGGATTTACAAATGCCGGTAATGAATGGTTTTGAAGCAACCGAATATATCCGGCAGACCATGAACTGCAACACAGGCATTATTGCAATAACGGCGGATGTAACTACAGCAGATCTAAAGAAATGCAAAGCAGTTGGTATGAATGACTACATTTCGAAGCCTGTGGACGAGTTTTTACTTTATAATAAAATTATAAACCTGTATAAAAAGAAAAAAACAGCAGATGCCAGTGCCGGTAAGGAAATTGAAAATGCCATAATGGAAAAATGTACGGATCTAAATTACCTGAGTAGTCGTACGAAATCAAATTCAAAATTGATGATGAAAATGATTTCAATTTATCTTGAACAAACCCCACAATTGATTCGTGCCATGCGGAAAAGTTGGGAAGATGCAGACTTGGATGGGCTGCAAACTTCTGTGCATAAATTGATTCCATCATTTTCTATCATGGGTATTAATGCAGATTTTGAAGATATGGCAAAAAAGGTAAAAGATTATGCTCAAACAAGATTACAAACAGATGGCATTGAATCAATGGTGATGAAGATTGAGCATGTTTGCACAAGGGCCTGCACCGAATTGGAAGAAGCATTAAAATCTTTGAAAAAAGCAAGTTAATGAAAGCTGAAAAAAGATAAAAATTGCATTGGTAGATGATGATCCGCTATCTTTAAAACTGCTGAAAATTTAATTTTTGAACCATGCAGATTATGAGATAGAAACATTTTCAACCGGCGAGCAATGCATATAGCATTTATCGCATAATACAGAGCTGGTAATACTGGATTATAACCTGGATGGTATTAATAAAATGCCATGAATGGCATTGAAACACTGGACAAAATAAAAAGTTACAACTCATTTATACCTGTTATCATGCTTTCTGCCCATGATAAAATCGACACAGCAATCGACTGCATGCATCACAAAGCAACTGATTACGTGGTTAAAAGTGAAACGGCTTTACTTCATCTCCAAAAAATAATAAGCAATATTTTTAGTTATAAGGAAATGGAAAGCAATTTGAATTGGTATATGGATCGAATCTAGTGGTTGAACAATTTATTATTTTAATGTTCTGTTACTTTTTTGTTTAGATTTATGAGTGTTTATAGGGCATCTCTAAAAACTTACCTTTTCCTCTCTTTTGTCGAAGACCCCAAATTTTGCGGGGGTGAGGAATTAATGGTGAGGTCAAATAAAAAAATGAGTTTTTAAAGATTCCCTATATAGTACATTTCATGTGCCTTTTAATCATTTGCCAATCTGTATGAATTATGTATGAACTCATCTATTATTCCGTAGCTCCGGAAAATACCAACGAAGCCACAATCGCTGATATTTTAAGTGAAGCAAGAGGATTTAATGAAAAAAATAATATCACAGGGTGTTTATTATATCATGGCAACCAGTTTTTACAGATTTTAGAGGGTGAGGAGAGTTTCGTAAAAGCATTGTTTGCCAAAATTGAGAAAGATAAAAGACACACAGATGTAATGTTGATGGCAGAGGGAGAAAAAGAGGAGCGTTATTTTAGCGAGTGGAATATGGCTTATCATCATGTAACGGCCAGCAATTTTAATGATTTGGATAGAGATCTGTTTATCAGTAATTTTTCACGCCTTTCTGATCTTGCTCAAAAACCTTCCGAAGTGGTTAGGGTTTTTTGGTATATGAGTAAAATGATTTTAAAAGATTAATCCTTTTACTCATTTTTATGATGGCTCCTTTAAATGGATGCAACATATTCACCAGATCCAGGGTTTGGTGATTTTTGCTATGCACTGTAAACCAATCATAGTGCTTTTTTAATGTGGGAATGTTGCAAATTAAACTATGAATTGTGTAATAGCGGGTTTAGTGAAATAGCTCAACTTTGAGTAAACATTTAAACTCATCTTTATGCCTTTACTAAACGTCTTTATTGTGCTGATCGTTGTTGGAGTTTTACTCTGGCTTGTTAATTCATATATTCCCATGGATCGGAAAATAAAAAGTATCCTGAATGTGGTGGTGGTTATTTTAGTAGTAATCTGGTTGCTGAAAGTATTTGGTTTGTTCTCTTCTCTAACCAGTATTAATGTATAACCTATTAACCCAATTACCTTCATCACTACACTTCTAAAATGAATACAAAAACAATTCTCGGGGCATTGCTTACCATGCTAGGCATTGGAGGACTTATTTATGCTGCCATTCTTTTTGCAAACCGGCTTAGCAATACCAATGATTATAAATCGTTGATTATCTTTTTAATTCTAGGACTTGTTTTTTTTATTGCAGGTATTAGTTTGGTAAGAACTATTAAGGAGTAATGCAACGGCTCAATTGCAATCGGTTGATCTTCTCTATATCGGCAAAGTAGTAGTTAAAGCTATCTGATATCTGGCTATTTAAACCTTTGCCGGCATTTCATACTATTAAAAATTCAGGGGAATGAAAAATCTAAAAAAAATGGGTATTTGTATGGATTATTCCAGTGCACACCTGATTTTATTTTCGGGTGATACTTTTTCATCAACTACTATTGAATCGGCTTTTACGAAGGATGTAAAGCTAGACAGTTTAGACAAGGGTGAAACCACCATGCACAATACCAAACAGCAAGACCAGGCAAAATATTATAAAGAGATTGCCTCGTTTATTAAGGAGCATGACCATGTACTTTTATTTGGTGCCGGCCATGCAAAAACAGCACTGCTCAATCTCATGAAAGAGGATCGGCATTTTGATCTTATAAAAATTGAATTACGGTCTACAGATAAAATGACCGCTAATCAGGAATACGCTTTTGTAAGGGAATATTTTTCAAACCTTCATTCTTAAAACAATAAATGAATTATCATGAGCAACAATAATAACCCACAGAATATCGAAGAGAAAGAAAAAATTCAGTTTCAGCAAAATATAATGTATCCCAAAAGTGAAGATATTTATAACAATGCTATAAAGGAGGCTGATATTGATCCGGCGAATCCAGCGGTTTTTAAAACTACCAACGAGGAGAATGAAATGGAACCAGTAGATGAAAATAGTTTGAATGGTTTCCAAACAGGCTCAGACCTGGATATTCCCGGGGCTGATTTGGATGATGAAGAAGAAGCCATCGGAAGTGAGGATGAAGAAAATAATTATTACAGTATCGGGGGAGATAATCACGACGGCCTGGAAGAGGATAAAGGGGAATAAATTAACCCAGGCGATCGCATTTTCTTTGAAAACCTGTAAAATGATGCCGTGTAATATTTGAGCAACAGCCTGCGACTCAATAATGAATGTGCTAAAGTATCTTGAAATGAAACACAACAGTATTTTCAATTTAACCGGAAGCGGTGCAGTTAGATAGATCAAAGGTGGAAAAACTTTGAATCTATCTTTTTTTATAAGATCACTTTACAAACAATGGACACGCCAACATGGGGGTGCAACGTTTTAATTATTTCTATCTGGCAACCATTGCCCATCCTTCAATCATAGGCTGCACAATTTTTTTCCAGCCACTCGCTAAAAATAAGTAACATGAAAAAAGTATTGATCGCATTGGATTATGGCCCAACCGCCCAAAAAGTAGCGGAGGCTGGATATAGTTTTGCAAAAAGTTTAAACGCACAGATTACTTTGGTACATGTAATAGCAGATCCGTTGTATTATACCTCTACCGCTTATTCGCCTATCATGGGCTTCGACGGATACATGAGCATTGCGACTTTTCAACCAGATGCAATAAATGGCATTCAAAAAGCATCGCAGGATTTTTTAAACAAAACAAAAACCCATTTGGGTGACGAAAGTATAGAAACCATGGTGATAGAGGGCGATACAGCATTGGCCATTTTAGAAGCGGCTGATCGCATGCATGCAGATACCATTGTTATGGGTACCCATAGCCAAAAATGGCTTGAAGCTATTGTAATGGGAAGCGTTACTGAAAAGGTTTTGCATCATGCTTTAATACCCATGTTTATTATACCAACAAAAAAGCAGGAGTAATCTAAACGCATGTTTTCCCAATCCAACAGTTAGCGTGATGTACGTTTTTTATATTAATTGTGATGTTACTAAAAATTCAATTTTTAAATAGTGTGAATAATATAACATATAGTTGCAATTGTGTAATGTTTTAAGAATTTACAAACTGAACTTCATAGTATAATCATTAACTCACCTTCTAAATAAATTGCATTTTGAAAAAGTATCAAAACCTGCTGACTGATGTTCAGGATGCCATTAACTGGGAGCCAGCGCTTAAGAAAGCAAAAATTGAAGTACTGGTAAATGATGGCGAAGTGTCGCTGTCTGGCACTGTTGATCATTTTGAAAAAAAATCGCTTGCTGAAAATGCAACCAAGAGCGTAACAGGAGTAAAGGCTGTGTATGAAAATATCGAAATAAAATTTGCTGGTAAAACGGATAAAAAGAATGATGCCGAAATTCTAAAGCAGGTTTTAAATGGATTACACCTGAATTGGGAAGTACCGAATGATAAAGTGATTGTAACAGTAGCGGCCGGATGGGTTACATTAGAGGGTGAACTGGAATGGAACCATCAAAAAAATGCAGCGAAAAGCGCAGCAAATAACCAGTTGGGTGTTAAGGGCGTTACCAACAATATACGTATCAAGTCTACCAGCAATATTGAAATTAAAAAGAAGGACATTGAGCATGCTTTAAACCGCAACTGGTGTATTGATAAACGGGATATCATTGTAAAGATTTTAGCCAATCACGTTACGTTGACCGGAATCGTAAATTCGTTTTACGAAAAGGACGAGGCAGAAAGAATTACCAGAAATGCCCCAGGCGTTTGGACGGTTGATAATGAGTTAATCATCGAATATCATTGAGATAGAATAGTAAAAACAGGAAAATCAACATTCCTGTTTTTTATTTGCAGTTGTTGCTAATTAAAAGGGTTGCAGCTTGTAATCATTTTAGATAATTAACCTAGACCTAATTAAGTATTTCTCCAAGTCAATTTTATAATGATGCCAACCAATCACACGCCGACCCAGCAATATAAAATTATTCAAACTGAAAAGGATTTTGAGATCCGCTTTTACCCGTCTGTTGTAATGGCCACCATTACCTCTACTTCAAAATCGTACAAGGAACTGGGCAATCGTGGGTTTAAAAAACTAGCCCGTTTCATCTTTGGCGAAAATGAATCCAAACTGCAAATTGCAATGACATCACCGGTACACATGCGTATCAATGATGAAGTATCAGCGATGAGTTTTGTAATGCCTTCTCAATACAACAAAAACAATATTCCGAGGCCCCTTAACCGGGAGGTGGTTATCAGCAACTCATTGGATGAATATGTGGCGGCTGTTCAATTTGGAGGCTTTGCAACCGACAAGGAAATTATCTTAATTACAAAAAAGCTGGAAAATGCTTTGAAAGCAAATTCGCTCAACTGGTATGGCAACTTTCGATTTTTAGGATACAATTCTCCCTACCAGTTGTTTGGCCGCAAAAACGAAGTAATTGTAAGCGTAAAATGGCAATCGAATCAGGAGAGAAATTAGTGCTGGGTTGAGGCTGAATGGTGAATTGTGAATGGAAAAATGTGAATGGTGAATGGTGAAATGTGAATCGTGAGTTGTGAAATGTGAATGGTGAAATGTGAAATGTGAAATGTGAATGGTGAATGGTGAATGGTGAATGGCGAATGGTGAATTCTGAGAATTTGCCCATTGCCCATTCACCATTGCCCGTTGCCCCCTGCCCATTGCCTATTGAAGATTGCCCATTGAAGATTGCCCATTGCCTATTGAAGAATGCCTATTGAAGATTGCCCCTTCCCATTCACCTTCACCCTCTACAATTTTCAATTAAAAAAATTTTCAAATACTGGTATAATGACAATTCTTATACAAATCCAGTGGCTCTTTATATTGGCATTGCCTGTTGCCTGTATTGCATGGACTGTTACATATTCGCCTGTAAACTATCTCTTGTTTTTGTAAGCCCTGTTGCCTGTATTGCATGGACTGTTACCCATGAAGAAGTATTCCGGGAACCCAGAGATTATTTTGGCAATCGCTGCCGACTGGGTAAAACAATTCTGGAAAGAATTTTTTTTTACCTCTTCACCTGCGAGTATTGCTTTAGCCATTATGTAACCGCTTTGTTTCTTGTTTTAACCGGATTTAAGCTGCTAATAAACGACTGGCGTGGATATATTATTTCGGAATTTGCATTGGTTTGGATCGCAAATTTATACAAGAGTTTGTTCGGTTTACTGAGGCAAAATATTAAAAAGGAGAAGAGTAATATCAAACTGCTGGATGAAAAATGCTGAGCAATACAGGAAGGGATATAAAATGTAGGAATCCTATAACTCTTTCTTGCAATTGTGTAACCCGCTAAAAAATTATGCCCTCAACTTTGCTATATATATTTTTTACAGCCGGTTAAATTAACCTTCAGACCATCTCTGGTTTTGATCATTTTTCTACTAGCTTGCAGGCGTCATTTTTAAAGAAAAAATTCATAACAAATAAATTAACAATTATGAAACTGAATATTGGAATTACAGAAAAAGATTTAAAAAGTACTAATAAATTATTGGGTATCATTTTGGCTGATGAAATGACCTTGTACATCAAAACGAGAAAGGCTCATTGGAACGTTTCCGGCGAAAGCTTTATGGAATTACATAAGCTGTTTGAAGGACAATACAAGCAGCTTGAGGAATCGATTGACGAAGTAGCTGAAAGGATTGGAAAATTGGGTGAGAAAACGCTTGGAACCATGGAAGAATTTACTTCACTTACATCATTAAAGGAACATCCTGGAAAGTATGTTTCATCTAAAGAAGTGATTGCGGAATTACTCGCCGATCATGAATCTGTAATTGTAAAATTACGCAAGGATATAGATCAAAGTGCCGGGAAGAATAAGGATGCCGGAACAGCTGATTTCCTTACAGGATTAATGGAACAGCATGAAACCATTGCATGGGTGCTAAGAAGGTACCTGAATTAGTTTTATGTTAAAAATAAAACGATGATTCCCTTTGTGAATGGTGAATGGTAAATAGTGAAAGATTGACCATTCACACTTCACCTTTCACTTTCAGAACGCACCGAATCATTATCCATCCTATTATTTGAAATAAAAATATTGAAATGAACAAGGTAATATTGTTGAACCAGCGGCCGGCAGGCAACCCAACATTGAGCAATTTTAAATTTGCAGAAGAAGAAATGCCGGCTTTGCATGTAGGAGAGGTGTTATTAAAAACACTTTATGTGTCGGTTGATCCTTACCTGCGGGGCAGGATGAATGATGCGAAATCATACACGCCTCCTTTTGAATTGGGTAAGCCGATCCAATCCGGTATTGTGGCCCAGGTTACTGCTTCGAATCTGCCCGACTTTCTGCCAGGTGATTATGTATCCGGTATTTTAGATTGGAAAGAGTACCAGGTATCAAACGGTTTAAGTTTAATTAAAATAGATCCTGAAGCAGCAAGCCTTTCCGCTTACCTCGGCATTTTAGGTATGACGGGACTTACAGCCTATCTCGGACTTACAAAAATCGGCAATCCAATAGAAGGCGAAACACTTGTTGTGTCTGGAGCCGCAGGTGCCGTAGGAAGTGTGGTAGGTCAGGTTGGTAAAATTTTAGGCTGCAAAGTTGTAGGCATTGCCGGTACGGATGAAAAAGTAGAAGAGCTAAAATCCAACTTCAAATTTGATGATGCCATCAATTATAAAACCACCAAAAATTTAGCGGAAGCTATCAAGACAGCATGTCCGGGTGGAGTGGATATCTATTTTGATAATGTAGGTGGAGATATTTCTGATGCGGTGTTGGAAAATATTAACAAACATGCAAGGATTGTGGTTTGCGGCGCCATCTCTCTTTACAACGAAACAAAGGCGCCGCTGGGGCCACGCATCCAACCCATCATCCTCACCAAAAGTGCTACCATGACCGGGTTCATCGTAAGTGACTTCTCAGAAAAATTTCCGACAGCCGTTAACATGCTGGCTACCTGGTTGAAGGATGATAAATTAAAATATGCTGAAACCATCGTGGAAGGTTTTGATAATATCCCACAGGCTTTTCTTGATTTATTTGAAGGAAAGAACAATGGTAAAATGGTTGTAAAGATTTAATGCGAACAAATGTTTTGGCATTTGAATCAGCAGTAAACAATCTGGAGCAGGATTGCCAATTATTTTTTTATGAACAGAGCAGTTCAATACAGCGGATTGGTAATCCGTTATTAAATTTCGTAATAAATAACATCCGCATACAAACTAAAAAATGTTTGTGTGATAATTTAAGATACACAATAAACGCATTTGAATGGCATCATCCAAATGCCATTCAACTTTTACCCAATCCCCATTATTACCTGCAACAGTAGCATTGCATTTTAGTATAGCTAAAGCATATCCTTCAAAAACACTTTTTTAATAACGGCAGACCAGACATGTTGCTTATAGCTGAATAAAAGCTTATGCTATGGAGCAGTTGGCTTAGCGCTTTGTAAAGTGTGAATGGTGATTGCTGACCAAATGTATTTCAACATTGAAACTCGTCCAAACAGTGGTCTATTTTAGGAAGCCACAGCGGTAAGTATTTTAAATCTTAAATAAAAATTGGTTGTATGAAAGTATTATTCGTGTTAACGTCCCACAGTGATTTGGGAAATACCGGAAAGAAAACAGGTTTTTGGATAGAAGAATTTGCGGCACCTTATTATGTGATGTCGGATGCAAGTGTGCAATTAACAATCGCATCGCCAAAAGGCGGACAGCCGCCTATTGACCCTGCGAGCGAAACTGCGGATGCACAAACACAGGCCACCAAACGTTTTGACGATGATCCCGATTTGAAACAAAAACTGGCACATAGTTTAAAGTTGAGTGAACTAAACCCGGCAGATTATGATGCAGTATTTTATCCCGGAGGTCATGGACCAATGTGGGATCTTGCCGATGATACAAACTCTATTGCACTCATCGAAGATTTTTATAAAAATAACAAGCCGGTATCTTTTGTATGCCATGCACCTGCAGCATTGATTAAGGTAAAAGCGCCCAATGGCGATCCGCTGGTAAAAGGGAAGGCCGTTACAGGTTTTTCAAACATAGAAGAAGATGCCGTTCAGTTAACCTCTATCGTTCCTTTTTCGCTGGAAGATGAATTGAAAAAGCTAGGTGGAAAATATAGCAGCGGTTCACATTGGGAGTCTTACGTGCAGCAGGATGGTTTACTGATTACAGGTCAAAATCCAGCTTCGTCTGAGGCCGTTGCGAAATTGCTTGTAAAAACACTTACAGAAAAGTAGCCTGCTAAAACAGGAATGCAGTCGGTTTTTTGATTAACAATTCAAAATGAAAAATTTATGGAAGTATTATTAAATCAAAATCAGGATATAAATGCAAACAAAGTAAGTCAGGATGATTTTTTTCAGGAAAAGACTTATAATTCTGGCATTCTGGCCTTGTTATCTATCAGAAATTTTAGCCAGGTGCTGGAGAACGATTATGTTCAACTGATTGCATTGGAGAAGGAGTTAGATCAGATGAATAAGCATGCATTCAATGTAATTGAAATGCATGCTCCGGCTGAATTGCAGGAGAACTGGAATGCTATTTTAGTTGCGGTAAATGCAAATGTGATTGGTTTAAACACAGTGCTGCACACAGCAGGAGAAAGGGCGAGCAAAATTACTGCGGCAGATTCTAATGATTTATGGGAACAGTTTAATTTTCACCTGGACGCTTTGAAAAAAGACTACACCCAATTAAAGGATTCCGGGGTGCAAATATTACCAGAAACGGAACACCTGCAATGGAACAATGAAGTTTTAAACGTAGAAGCCTCTGCCTTCCCGAAGGTGGTTGCGCATGCGGAGTTGTGTAGATTAAAACTACAAATGCTTGAAAAATATACACCGGAAGAATTAGTCAGCATCAATAAAATGATGTTGGATCATATTCCGGCAGATTTCAATTTTGAAGAAGCTTACAACTATCAAAAAAAATATTTGGAAGCGCTCGTAGATTTTACAAAAGAATTGCAGTCTGAAAAAAATCTATGGGATAAATTCTTAGATGTATTGGCGGGCGGAACACACCAGCCTCCCTCTGAGCATGTAATGATGAAGAAGTGGTTAGATGGCGAAAAGGGAGAACTGTTATAATATCGCATCATTTTATTCGCTCAGACTACAGTCAGGAGTTTTATTAATGGTGTTTGAAATTTGTGTGCCGTTGAATACTTAACTGAAGTAAACCTTACACATCCAGCCGAATAAAAATGAACAACCCTGTTGAACACTTTGTAAAATCTTAAAATGAAAGGATATAAAAGCAACATCGAAAAAGATACCCTCGGAAATAATGATTTCCGAAGTGTACTCTACACAGGTAAGCAAATTCAACTGGTTCTTATGAGTTTAAAGCCAGGTGAAGATATCGGCGAGGAAACGCATATCGGTCATGATCAGTTTTTTCGTTTTGAAAAAGGCACAGGTAAATGCATCATCGACGGACATGAGTATGATATAAAAGATGGCGATGCAATTATTGTACCTGCTGGGGCAAAACACAATGTGATTAATATAAGCCAGCACGATGAATTAAAAATGTACACCATTTACGGACCACCCAATCACCTGGACGGTACCGTAAGAACAACCAAAGAAGCGGCTGAAAAACAACCTGAAGAATTTGATGGGATATCAACGGAATAGAAATTGACAATAAGTCCATTTCAAAATACAATAGCCCAATCACCAGCCGTAAACAAGCCGACAGTTCAGGACTATAACAATCTTAAAGACGTATAAAAAATCTTAAAAAACATCAATCATGTCAAACGAAATAAAATGGTCGGTAGACCAATCGCACAGCGAAATTGCCTTTAAAATAAGACACCTGATGATTGCCCATGTAAAGGGCAGCTTCAAAACATTTGATGCCAGCATTTATACAACCGGCAAAGATTTTACAACTGCACAAATTGATCTTTGGATAGATCCTGCTTCTATCACAACCGGCGATGAAAAAAGAGACGAGCATTTAAAAGCCCCTGATTTTTTCGATGTTCAAAAGCACAAAGAAATAACATTTACTTCCAGCACCATTGAAGCAGCAGATGCGGATGGTACTCATGTATTGTGGGGCGAACTGACCATGGTGGGAATCACCAAAAATGTGCAATTAAATGTAGAGTTTGGCGGTATCATCATTGATCCCTGGGGAAATGAAAAAGCAGGGTTTACCGTTACCGGAAAATTTAAAAGAAGCGATTGGGAACTTACCTGGAACAATACACTGGAAGCAGGCGGATTGATGGTAGGTGATGAAATTGCAATCAACTGCGAAATAGAACTCATCAACACCGGCGCCAAAGACCTTACCATGGAATTGGAAATCGAAAGTGAAAAAAGTAATGGATAAAATGAGTCTGTAAAATTACAGGTATGAATCATGTAATTTATTCATTTAATTGTGTAATGCTTATCAACAGCAATAGGCAGAACTTTATTAGATGATTTTCTTATTGATTAAAATAGCAACAACGGAAACAAATTTGGCAGCAAAGAATGGAATTGAATTAAAGGGAAACAAGAAGCAAAAAATTAAAGCGCTCCGCAATCAGTACCAGTTTTTTTTAGGAGCTAAGAAAGATCAAATGCCGGACTGTTTGCTAATGAATCAGCAAAGACCAGCGCAAAAATTTCGAACGCTAAGCTTTGATCAATAAATACGCATACTGTTTACAAAAAACCGTTTGGGAAAATTTTTCTAAACGTTTTTTTTTGGGTACTTTTTAATTGAACCCAGCAATCCGTTACCAAAAAATGGATGCCATGATCCACGCCTTTTCAAAAAGTCCGCTATAGTGCCATGCTCCGCAACGATCGGTGTATGCTGCTTATTTAATTGCAATAGCGGAGGTAAACTTTAATAAGACAGTCCCTTTTTTTACCAACTCGTTTTTAAATTGCACACATGCAGGAGCCGGTTAATTTCTCCGGGATTTTAATAGCAGGAAACAAAATTTTAGGATTTCAGAATTTAAAACTGACCCTTATTGTAGTAATATCACTGCGTCAGTAATAAATAGAACGGCTATTTGCAATATGAATAACCTCAACCAAAGTCAAATAAACCTGCTACAACAAAAAGTAGATCAGATTACAGAAAGCGAAGCCCGTTTAGGCTGATGGCTGACGCTGTTCCTGTTTTAATTTGGAGTCCGGCACTGACGGGTTATGCAGTTATTTTAATCAGCCATGGCTTGATTTTACAGGCCGTACTTTGGCTATTGAAAGCGGCAATGGCTGGATGGATGGCGTTCATCCGGATGATCTCTATGTTTGTACCCAAACGTATCTGGATGCTTTTAACGAGCGGCGTAAATTTAGCAGGGAGTATCGTTTACGACGCTTTGATGGCCAATATTGCTGGCTACTCGACAACGGCATTCCCCGGTTGAATACCAACGGCGATTTCGCAGGTTATATTGGTAGTTGTGTCAATATAGATGAAAGCAAGTTAGCTGCTGAAGCACTTCGGGAAAGTGAATCGAAATATCGGCATATTGCCGAAAATACAACAGATGGTATCGTTATTTTTGATGCACATAACCGTATCCAATATGTATCCCCCGGCTTACTTAAATCAACTCGGTTATTCAAAAGACGAGGTTATAAACAGAAGTTCGGAAAGTGTATATGAATTAATACATCCGGACGAACGGGATGCACTATTTGCAAAAATTTTTGCTGCAATCAAATCAAAGGTCCCTGATTTAACCTATTCCTTCCGTATAAAACATCAGTCTGGTAACTATATTTGGCGGGAAGACAACGCCACGTTTAACTATGTTGAATCTGGCAACTATACGGGTTGTACTGTAATTTGCCGGAATATTAGCGAATGGAAAATAGCAGAATTAAAAAACCATGAAGCACATGAGCGCATCAGAGTTATTACCAATCAAATACCCGGGGTAATTTATCAGTACCGGTTAGATGCAAACGGCAATTTTTCATTTCCCTTTATAAGTGAACATGTAGAAAATATTATGAGCGTTAGTGCCGATGAGATACATCGGGAAGCTGAAAAAATATTTTCAAGGATTCATCCGGATGATTATGCTGATGTGATGGAATCCATAGCGCAATCCGCAGAGGAGCTTACACCCTGGCAAAAAGAGTTCAGGATTAAATTAGTCAACAATCATATTGTCACTGTTTTAGGTAGCTCTACACCACATCCGAAAGAAGATGGGTCGGTTATATGGAATGGTTTTATTGCAGATATTACCGAACTAAAAAAATCGCAGGAAAAAATTAACCAGCTTTCACAGGCGGTAGCGCAAAGCCCGGTCTCCATCGTTATCACCGATACTTCCGGAGCCATCGAATATGTAAATCAAAAGTTTACAGATATTACCGGCTACACCGCCAATAAAGTTATTGGTAAAAATCCACGCATTTTAAAATCAGGGCATACTCCCCCGGAGGAATATCAACAACTTTGGGATTCACTGTCAACAACCGGAAGCTGGAAAGGGATTTTTCATAACAGGAAAAAAAATGGTGAGTTGTATTGGGAGTCGGCCAGTATTTCGTCTATCTTAAATGATAGGGGTGTCACTACCCATATCCTCGCCATAAAAGAAGATATTACCGAACGTAAGCAGGCGGACGAAATGTTGAAAAAATATGCAGCGGATTTAAAAAAAAATTAAATTCAGAACTTGAGAATTTTGCCTATATCGCCAGTCATGATTTACAGGAGCCCCTTCGAATGATCATTAGCTTTTTAAAATTACTGGAAAAAAGACAGGAAGGGAAGCTGGATGAAGAATCAAAGAAATATATTTATTTTGTAATTGATGGGGCTAACCGTTTAAAATTACTCATTGAGGATTTATTAAAATATTCCAGAGTTGGTAACAATACTGATGAGTTTACAAAAACTAAACTCAGTGGATTGGGACAATACATAAACCTTGTATTGAAAGAAAAAATTGACAGTAACAATGCATCGATTGTTATAAAGCCAATGCCAATGATCTATGTGAATACAACGCTCATTAATACTTTATTTGTAAATCTGGTAGAAAATGCATTGAAATATCACGGCGAACAAACTCCGATAATTGAAATTGGCTGCAACGAAGATGAGCATACCAATACTTTTTATGTAAAAGACAATGGCATTGGCATAAGTGCTGAATATTTTGAAAAGATTTTTATTATTTTTAAGCGGCTACATGGCAAAGCACAATATAAAGGTACCGGGGTAGGACTAGCACTTTGCAAAAAAATTATTGAAATACATAATGGTAAAATATGGGTAGAATCGGAAGAAGGGAGAGGGAGCACGTTCTTTTTTTCTATTCCAAAATAAATATGCCTTCGTAGGGTTTCCGTAGGAACAGGCCGCGGCCTGTTCCTCCAAATGCACGGCCTGTTCCTACAAATCCGCGGCCTTTCCCTAAAAATCCGCAGCCTTTTCCTAAAAATACATACCCTGTTCCTACAAATGTACCGCCTGTTTCTACGGTAAATTTAATTTCATACCAGGTACAATCAATCAATCTTTTTCACCTTTGCCATGCCCTTTGCTTTTGCCATTTCCTTTGTTGCCATTGCCATTCCCTGAATTTCCTTTCTGCTTAATAACACCTTTGTTACTGCGATTGTATCCAATTATTTTTTGGCCATGGTTGCCTTTGAATCCTTTATACTTCACACGGTAAACATCTGCACGGCGGTAAGGGTAGGGCTCATTGATTACAACTTTATACCCCCGTTTAAAATCATAATTACGATACCTTGCAGGTACCACTGTTGCAGTCCGCCACTTGCTGCCATCCAGGTAAATGTATTGCCGTTTTGGAACATACTGATTTTAAAAATGATTTCTATAAAGGCAATATGCCCTTTTATGGTTTTGGTGGATTATCTGTTTCAAGATACCTGGGTGGTCATGTTGACTTAAGTCTTTTAGCAACAAAAGGAACCGTCGGTTATTCAACGGTTTTTGGCAGATACAGTAAAGATTTTAGTACTGCCACATTGAATGCAAGGTTTCATATACTTGGACCAAATACACCCGTTAGACCTTATGTTTTTGTAGGCGGTGGTGTGATGCTTTTTGATAAAAACCTGGATATTAAAAAATCAAAAGTGGATTATGTAGCACCTTCTTATGGTGCTGGTATCAACTTTAAAATGGGACCATCAGTAATGTTGAATGTACAGGAAACATTTCTTTATTCATTTGAAGATAAAAGAGATGGCGTGATTAAAGGCGGCAATGATAGTTACCTGATGCACTCCGTAGGTCTTACATTTAATTTTGGTAAAAAGAAAGATGCTGACATGGATGGCATTGCAGACAGAAATGACAAATGCCCCAATACGCCCGCTGGTGTAGCGGTTGATAAAAATGGTTGTCCGTTGGATAAAAACAGCGATGGTGTGGCCGATTACCTGGATAAGTGTCCGGATATAGCAGGTATCGCCGCTCTAAATGGTTGTCCTGATAAAGATGGCGAAGGTATTACAGATGCGGATGACAGATGTCCCGATGCAGCAGGTTCAGCCGAAATGAAGGGTTGCCCTGATACCGATAAAGATGGGGTAGTGGATATTGATGATAAATGTGCTGATACAAAAGCAGGTTATAAAGTAGATGCGTCCGGTTGCCCGATGGACAATGACAAAGACGGAATTTTAAATGAAGATGATCGTTGCCCGGATGCCGCTGGTACCGCAAGCTTAAAAGGTTGTCCTGATGGTGATGGAGATGGAGTTGCAGATATCGATGATCGTTGCCCGGCAATAAAAGGTACGATTGTTAATAAAGGTTGTCCGGAAATGACAGTTGAAGAAGTAAAGAAGATCACTGAAATTGGAAGTAAGATTTTCTTTGAAACTAATAGCGATAAATTAAAAGTAGCCTCATTGGTTCAGTTGGATGAATTGACTGCAATTCTGAAGAAATACGAAAATTCAAATTTATCGATTGCTGGTTACACAGATAGTAAAGGCACAGATGAATACAATCTTTCTCTTTCACAGAAACGTATGGAATCTGTAAAAACATACCTGGTGGGTAAAAGCATTATGGAGTCCCGTTTATCTACAACTGGTTATGGCGAAACAAATCCAATTGCCGATAACAATACCGCTTTGGGCAGGGCAAAAAACGGGAGGGTAGAATTGAAAACATCCTATTAAATTATTTCAAGCAGGTTTTAGGTTTTGGTTTAGATAGAAAAAAAGGGGCTGTTGTAAACAACAGTCCCTTTTTTTTACGCCCAAACTTTTTTGTTTAATCAAATGCAACTGCTGAAAAGCGGTTAAACTTTTTATTTTTGAACTATACAGGTAGCTGCTACACCTGGTTTCTTTCTTTTTGATACTAAACAAGCTACGATTTGATTCAATTAAACGAACTATAGGGTGATATTAGGTTAAATCGAAACGTGTGAATAATGTAACTTATTTAAATAATTGTGTAACTAAATTTTGATAAATGGTGTGAACCTTTACCGTTAACTGATAAAAAACTATTGCCTTGAAATTATTTATAAAATATATGGTGAGCAATCGCTGTAAATTAACTGTGAAGGAGGAGCTAAAGAAACTGGGACTTCATTACATTGTAGTTGAGTTGGGAGAGGTGGAAGTAATGGAGGATTTATCAATGCTGCAGCGGGATACACTTAAAATGAATTTATTAAGTTCGGGACTTGAGTTGATGGAAGACAAAAAAGCGATCCTGATAGAACGGATTAAAAATACCATTGTAGAAATGATCCATCATTCAGACGAATTGATCAAAATAAATTTTTCTGATTATCTGAGTGAAAAACTGGTACACAATTACACCTACCTGGCCAATCTCTTTTCAGAAGTGCAGGGAACTACCATTGAACAATTTATTATATCGCATAAGGTGGAGCGGATAAAAGAACTGATTATATATGGCGATCTAAACATCACCGAAATTGCCTGGAAAATGAATTATAGCAGTGTAGCCCATTTATCCAACCAGTTTAAAAAAATTACCGGGCTTACACCTTCCCACTTCAAGCAATTGAAAAATAAAAGAAGAAGCCCGATAGAAGAGATTATCTAAGTTTCGTATGCCTAAGTGAACCGTTCTTTTTTTGTAATGCTGGTAAATTTCACCAACCTAATACCAATTAACCTTCTGTATGAAATTCATTTCTGAAAAAAAAATATTTCTCTTTTATTTCCTTTCAGTATTCATACTCCTTTCTGTTTTAGTGATATTGTATTTTAACAATCAAAAAGTAAAATCAAGCGGCCATTTAGTAGAACATACCCGGGAAGTACTGAACCAAAGTAACAATGTAATGCATGAAAAATATTAAAATTAAAGAAAGGACTGTAGACCTTTTGATTCCTAAATTAAAATGTATCAATCTTGATTATTTATCAAGAAGAACAAAATCGAACCCGGAGTTGATGATGGAAATGATAGCGCTTTACCTGGAGCAAACACCTCCGTTGGTGAGCAAGATGACACAAAGTTTTATTGATAAGGACTGGGATCTATTCAGCGCAACATTGCATAAAATGATTCCCTCTTTTTCTATAATTGGTATTAGCACCGATTTTGAAAACATGGCAAAAACACTAAAGGAATTTGCAGGCTCGCAGCAACAAAATGAAAAGATGGCAGAATTGGTAGCACAGTTAGACAACATTTGTACGCAGGCATGTATTGAATTAGAACAAGCATTAATTACTATCAAAAATAACAGGCAATGAAAAATGGAAACATTCAAATTTTCCTCGTAGACGATGACATCGTTTTTTTAAAATTACTGGAAATAGAGTTTTCGCAAAATGCAAATTTTATTATTCACACATTTGCTACTGGTGAACTTTGCCTGGCAAATATGGACCAACTACCGGATGTGGTTATTTTAGATTATCACCTGGATGGAGTTAATAAAAATGCGATGAATGGCATTCAAACACTTGATAATATAAAGGCAATGCACGCCGATATCCCGGTAATTATATTATCCTCACAGGATAAAATTGATGTAGCCATTGATTGTATGCACCATCATGCAGTGGATTATGTTGTAAAAAGCGAAACTGCGTTTATGCGGCTGCAAAAGATAATCAATCATATTTTTTCGGTAAAAAAAATGGAAAATGAATTAAACTGGTATATGAACCGGATGTAACGAATAGCAGTGTATCTATTTAAAAAAATCATGTTGCTTTATTTACATCAATAAAAGTGACCAATAGATATTGGTGTGTTAAGAGGTGAGTTACGAGTAACGTGTTCAATGATTTACCTGGTAAAAATTTGCTATTTTTAAAGTACTGCGTTTTCATCCAAAGCATTCGGTCTTCGGTTCCGTTCTTTACCTGCTGAAATATTTGTAGGTAAGAAAATGCATCCATTGTTTACAAGTTGCCTCTTATTTTCAGCAAATCCTCATGGGCTGTCGCAATGCAATCAGACGGCATCGCTAACAGCTAGCCTTTTTGATAACAGATGTTACTACTCCCGGTAATTCGCCCCTATGAATGATGTAAGTAATACTTGCATTTATGTAACACTTACTTCAAATAAAGCAGTCACCTTTGTGGTATTATTCGATTGTGGTGCCATATCAACTCACCATTAATAAAGCGATTTGCACCTTCGGTTTTACAAGCAATTTAAGGAGGCACGTGTTATACATGAAATGTACTCTCTAAATTATTTTGTCTTCGTTGTTCATTTTTTTGCACGGCATAAAACCAACGTGTTGAAGTAAAGTAATTTTTAGAAGGGTAAATTTTATTCATAAAACAATTAGTATGATGCAACAATTTTTAGTAGAAGTTAAATCCGTTTACAATGTAACTCACAATGTAATAAAGATCGTTACGGAGAAACCGCTTTATTATAATTTTTGGCCGGGACAGGCTACGGATATCTCCATCAATAAGCCGGGCTGGAGTTCTAAAAGAAACCCTTTCACTTTTACGTCTATTCCGGCGAATGACTATTTGGAGTTTACAATAAAAGTATATCCGGAACGCAAAGGAGTTACCAATGAACTATTGAAACTAAAGAAGACAGATCAATTGATCATACATGATGTGTATGGTGCAATCAACTATACCGGAGAGGGTGTATTCATCGCTGGTGGTGCAGGTATAACGCCCTTTATGCCGATCATCCGACATCTTCACACAATCAACGAGATCGGCACCAACAAATTGTTATTTGCCAACAAAAGAAAAGAGGATATCATTTATGAGGAAGAGTTAAAAAGTTATTTTGGTAAAAATTTCCTCAATATATTATCGGACGAAAAGCTGCATGGCTATGATTATGGGCATATTGATGCCGCCTATATTAAAGCAAGCAGCAACGGACAGAATCAGTTCTTTTATTTATGTGGCCCTCCATCCATGTTAGCTTCAATTCAAGTAGCATTGGAGCATTTACAGGTAGATCCCCATTCTATTATAAAAGAAGCATTTTAACCATTAATGCCGATGTAAAAAATTAAATTATAAAATTTTGGTTGCTCATCTAAAAAGTATTTTCAATGAGGCCGGCAAGGTTACGTTGTTCACTACCAGGTTCTTCAAAGAATTATTATTGCCTCCATATGAGATTAAAGAATTTGCGAAGCAATGTTACCTCATAGGCTATAAATCTTTACCGCTGGTTGGTATTACGGGCTTTATCATGGGCCTGGTACTTACCCTGCAGTCGAGACCTACACTGGCTGATTTTGGAGCCGAATCCTGGTTGCCCGGTATGGTGGCACTGTCATTGATACGTGAGATTGCACCGGTAATCACCGCTTTGATTTGTGCTGGTAAAATATCTTCAGGCATAGGTGCCGAATTGGGCTCCATGAAAGTTACACAGCAAATAGATGCAATGGAAGTATCGGCTATCAATCCCTACAAGTATCTTGTTGTAACAAGGGTATTGGCTACCATGCTGATGATTCCGTTGCTGGTGATTTTTGCGGATGCAGTTGGTATCTTGGGTGGCTATGTCGGAGTTAATATTCATGAAGATGTAAACCTTTTCCGGTACTTTTCACAAGTACTTTCCTCACTTGATTTTATTGATATTGTACCTGCAACCATTAAAACGTTTTTCTTCGGATTTTTTATTGGATTAATTGGTTGCTACAAGGGGTACACGGCTGCCAACGGTACGGAGAGTGTGGGAAGGGCTGCAACTTCAGCAGTGGTGGCTGCGTCGCTCACAATTTTTATCATCGACATGCTTGCAGTTCAATTAACAGATATTTTTTTCTAATCATGATTACCACAGAAACAAATAGTAATCCACCAAACGCAACTGGCAGTGTAGCACCTGTGATTGAAATTAGCGGGCTTTATAAATCATTTGGTAAAAACAATGATGTGTTAAAAGGAGTTAACCTGAAACTGGCGGAGGGAGAAAATTTGGTGGTGTTGGGTAAATCCGGTTCAGGTAAATCCATTACCATTAAATGCCTGGTTGGGCTGGAAGTAGCGGATAAAGGAGAAATAAAAATATTCGGTTCGGAGATTTCTACAATGGATGCAAAAGGACTGAATGCAACCCGGTTAAGAATAGGCTTTCTTTTTCAAAATTCGGCTTTATATGATTCTATGTCGGTTAGGAAAAACCTTGAGTTTCCTTTAAAGCGACATTCCAAAAATCTTACCTCAATCCAGTTGGAGGAAGCGGTGAGAGAAACATTGGATAGCGTAGGCCTTGTGGAGGCCATTGATAAAATGCCTGCTGAATTATCGGGTGGTATGCGCAAACGCATTGGCCTGGCACGCACACTTATTTTGAAACCGGAAATCATTTTGTATGATGAACCTACTACCGGTTTGGATCCCATTACCTCCAGGGAAATCAGCGAACTGATATTGACCCTGCAAAAGAAACACAAAACAAGTTCCATTATCATTACCCATGACATGGCTTGTGCAAAGCTTACTGCAGACAGAATTGTTATTTTAAAAGATGGCGTAATATGCACTGAGGGCAGTTACGATACATTGGAAAAAAGCACGGACGAATGGGTACGTTCTTTCTTTATTTAATAAGCGGATAAAAAAATTATATGAAAAAGGAATCTGGTTACACCTGGAAATTGGGAATGTTTGTAATAGTAGGTTTGGTGCTGTTTACCGGTACAATCTATCTTGTAGGAAAAAGCAAAAACCTGTTTGGATCCACCTTTAAATTGCAAGCACGGTTTAAAACCGTAAGTGGATTAAAGCAGGGGAACAATGTGCGCTTTTCGGGTATCAATATCGGTACTGTAAGCTCCATCGATTTAATAACGGATACTTCAGTGATGGTAGAGCTGTTGGTAAAAAATGATGTTCAACAATTTATTAAAACAGATGCTACCGCAAGTATTGGTTCCGATGGATTAATGGGGGATAAAGTACTTACGATATCTCCTGGCACCGGCACTAATCAAATGGTAAAAGACAATGATATCATCGGAACTAAAAACGCCCCTGAAATGGAAGATATTATGTACAGTGTAAAAGCCAGCGTAGATAATGCCGGCATCATCACCGCACAACTGGCAGATTTTAGTTACAAAATGAACAATGGCAATGGAACACTTACAAAACTGATTACCGATGAAGCATTTGCAAATAGCTTAAAAGCTACCCTTATCAATCTTCAAATGAGTTCTAAAGAATTTGCCAAATTCACGTATCAAATGAATAATGGCAATGGGGCATTATCAAAAATGGTAAGCGATGAAGCGTTTGGTAATTCGCTTGATTCAACGATGAGCAACCTACAAAAAGGAACGAAAAGCCTAAGTGAAAACATGGAAGCTGCGAAGAGCAGTATCTTATTCAGGGGGTATTTTAAAAAGAAAAAAAAGGCGGCTGAAAAGAAGCAGGCACTTATAAAAAAGGAACAGGACTTAAAAAATAAAATGAAGCCGAAAAAAAACTCCATCGAAATAAAGGAAATTAAACCAACGCAAGCAGCCGATAAAACAACCAAAAACAAAGAGGATTAATGGAATACTTCAATTTGGAAAGCATAACTGATAAAATTTTATTTCTGGGCCCTGGTTGGTGTCCTCATCAACCAGTTGGCACAGCGACATCCAATAGCTATAGGAATTAAAAAGTATCCCAATGGGATGGAGTCACCTATAAAACATAATTTTAAGCCACTATCGTTATTACCGCAATTGAGCTTACCTTTAATTGGTTTTAGGAATTATGGATTTCAAAATATACAAACTTCCTTTATTTATTATGATCCCTGCGAATAAACCTGTAGGATCAACAGAACTCAAAAAAAAAGCCCATATTATTGCTAAACTCATCCAGTATATTCCACCATCCAAATATCATTTAATAAAACAAAAACCTATTGAAACTCTACATAAAATATATGGTGAGCCTTCGATGCAAGATGGTCGTGAAGGCCGAGCTAGATAAACTGGGGCTTCAATTCAGGTCAGTCGATTTAGGAGAGGTGGAAATTGATAGTAAGGTTACTCCACAGCAAATGGAGACCCTCAAAACAAGTTTATTACAATCCGGGCTTGAATTATTGGATGACAGGAAAGCAGTGATGATTGAAAAAATTAAACAGGTAATCATTGAGATGGTCCATTATGCAGATGAAATGCCCCAAATAAAAACGTCTTCCTACATCAGTGAAAAATTGAACCACGATTATACTTACCTGGCCAATCTTTTTTCAGAAGCTACTGGTACTACCATTGAGCATTACCTCATCTCCCATAAAATTGAAAAGGCAAAAGAATTACTGCTATACGATGTACTCAATTTAACCGAAATATCTTACAAGTTAAATTACAGTAGTGTAGCACATCTCTCCAACCAGTTTAAAAAAGTAACCGGTTTAACACCGTCTTTTTTTAAGAAATTAAAAGATAAGCGACGCAATACATTAGAGAGTTTGTAGATGGAAGGGATCGCTTACGTTGATAATCAGATTAACTGGGTAACACAACTGTTTAATGTAAACAACGAAAGCAAATAAAAAAATTAGTAAAAAAATACGGCCACAGCAGGGTCGTATTTTTTTATACAAAATTTTCCTGCTATTTAAAGATCAAAAATAAGTTTCTGTGTTTGTATAAAAAATAGCCACCAATTTATTGGTGGCTATTAAATTTACAAGGGAGAAGGATTTGTATTAAAAACGATAGCCAACGGATAAACCAAATCCGGTGTTTTTAGCAGATGTTTTATCATTGCTTGCACCGTCGTAGGTGGGATTGATTTTAAGCATCCCCAACTGCGCATTTAACTGAAATGAAAGTTTATTTCCAAATTCATATCCAGCCAATATATTAGCACCTGCATCCATTGGTTTAAAATAACTTACATTCTGCGGATCGGTTGTTTTCACATTCTTTTGGAATTTGATATCCTCAGTCACACTGGCACCGGCGCCTTCATATTTAGCTTTACCGTCCACTCCCAATGCAACATATGGTCCAAAACCCAATAGCAGATGCCCGGTTCCAAGCGTTGGTTTAAAAAGGAAATTCAGTGGCAACTCTACGTATGAAATATGGATGGTGCTTTTAATTGTTTGTCCAGCCGCTACTTCACTGTTCTTTGCACCTTTGGTGCTAAACAATAAACCCGGTTGAAAATAAAACCCAGGTGCTATCGGGATTTCGGCGTTTACACCCACATTAAATCCGGGCATTAAATCATTGGTTAGTTTTTTATCACTGGCATCTTTGCCATTGATGTTTTGAAAGTTAACACCGGCACGGATACCAAACGTGGTTCCGCCGGATTTAACAGTTACTTCCTGCGCCTGCGCAAACAGGCTACAAAAAAGGATTACGGCAAATAATGGAATGCTTCTTTTCATAATACTTATTTTAGATTAATTTTTTCCTGAGTTTTCATTTAAAATTTTTTAGGTGTTCATGGCCGTAGTTGGTATCCTTGAGGGTAGTTAGTGTCTTCACTAACTACCAGGCACTACTACAAAGTTTTTACTTGTGGTATGCGAATAGTGCAAACAGCATTTATTTAGCCGCATCTGCTTTCATTTTTTCATTGGCTGTAACCAAAAATTCTACCCGGCGGTTTTGCGATTGTCCATCAGTACTCGCATTGTCATATTTTGGAATAATTTCACCAAAACCTCGGATGTTTAATCTGGATGAACTGATACTATTCCGGGACAAATAAGCAGACACTGCAGATGCCCTGCGAATCGATAATTCCTGGTTATATGCAGTAGCACCGGTATTATCTGTATGGCCCTGTACTTCAATGTCTGTATCAGGGTATTTTTTTAGAATGACTATCAGTTTATCTAAATTTGTTTTTGCTGCATTCGAAAGTTCAGACTGATCAAAACCAAATAAAATTTGATTGTTGAATTCTATTACAATTCCTTCGCCCACTCTTACTACTTTGGCATCAGGTATATCATTTTTAATTTCTTCTGCCTGCTTGTCCATTTTCCGGCCAATAACAGCACCCGTTACACCGCCTACGGTTGCTCCAATAATTGCACCCAGCCCTGCATTACCAGCCGCTTTTCCAATCACTGCCCCAGCCGCACCGCCGCCTACTGTTCCAATTACTGCGCCTTTTTGTGTTTTGTTCCATTTGCTACAGCCCAGTAATACAAAGGACATTACCATAAATGCAGCGAAGGATAATTTTAAATTTTTCATGTTGTTTTTTATTTTTTTTTCTTTTTTAATGTATTTAAAAAGGCATTCCATCATTTTCGTCCGAAATCGGTTATCTTTTTACAGGCTTATAGTATTTTAAAGCCTGTGGCATATTGGCCTGCAATTTTGCAATCCTGCTTTCATCTGTTGGGTGACTGCTTAAAAACGCTGGAGGCTTAGAACCGCCTGCTGCCGACATCCGCTGCCAGAAAGGAATGGCTTCCTGTGGATTATAACCTGCCATGGCTGCGAAGTATAAACCAAATTTATCTGCTTCAGACTCAGCACTGCGTGAGAAGGGAAGCATGACGCCCACATTACTACCTACACCATAAGCTGTCATAAAAAGATTTTGCGTTTCCGCAGGCTTATTAGCCAGTGCTATTTGCAGAGCAGTTCCACCCAACTGTTGCAACAATCCCTGGCTCATTCTTTCGCTGCCATGTTGAGCCACAGCATGGGCAATTTCATGGCCCATTACAATTGCAAGTCCTGCTTCATTTTGCGTAACCGGAAGTAAGCCGGTATAGACTACTACCTTCCCACCTGGCATACACCATGCATTCACATCCTTATTATCTACCAGATTAAACTCCCACTGGTAACCTTCTAAAACAGATGTTTGCCCTTTTCCATCGTAATATTTTTTAATGGCTGATGCAATTCTATTTCCAACCCTTCGCACCATTTCCGCATCTTTACTGGCACCTGTACTTACTACTTTATTGGAACTTAAAAAGGTTTGGTATTCTTGCTTGGCTACTGTTTGCAATTCTGTTTCAGACACAAGGCTTAATTGCTTGCGGCCTGTTACCAGATTTGTTGAACAGCCAATAAAAATGGAAACGAGTAATATCCAGGAAAATATTTGCTTCATCTTATGATTTTTGTCTTTAATGATAAATCTGGTGAATATTTTTTTGATAAATACCGATCTTCAAAATATGGGTACTTATTATTTTGCAAAGTTTATTCTAATCTGGCATGCGAGTGTTACACAATTACGCTCATCAATTGCAACATTCACAGGTTTAATCAAATACATCTTATTTAAGGATATTTTTTATCAAATATTTATACAAATTGATCCTTAAAATACTTTGGTTGCTAACTAAGAAATAGACAAAGGAGAAGATTTAAAAAACGAGATGAACACCAATGTGTGAATATTGATACATTTCTATAGAATTGTATAATAATCTCCTTTCACAATGAATCAACTTTGCAGTCTTATACTGGATCGCTTTAAAAGCCCGTTGACTTCAGCCCGTCCGCTATTTGATTTTTGACAATAAGTGCTCAACTATGACACACCCTGATTTTATCGTAACAACGGCAGAAGTTTTGTTCTGTCGACACGATCGAATCAATCAAATAAAAAATAAATAAAATGAACACAATCAAACTACCCTCAAACTACCTTTTAACAGGTATGATCGCAATTGCTCTTTTATTAACCCTCAGTTCCTGTGCTAAAAAAGCGGTGTTTCAAACATCCACCGTTGTTCCGGCCGCCAGGGGTTCGGTAAAGGTGAAGAAGGACAATAATAACAATCAGGTAATCAGTGTAGAAATTTTAGACCTTGCAGAACCGGATCGTTTACAGCCACCAATGAAGTCTTATGTTGTTTGGATGGTAACTGATGAAAATAGTACAAAAAACCTGGGACAGATTCAAACGGGTACCAAGTTTCTTTCAAAATCTTTAAAGGGATCATTTAAAACAGTTTCTCCCTTTAAACCCGTTAGAATATTTATTACTGCCGAAAATGAGCCTGACGTGCAGTATCCAGGTATGTATGTAGTACTCACTACCAGCAACTTTTAAAAAAAATAGCTAAAAGTGTGAATGTTGTAAGTATTATGTACAATTGTATAACAACAAAATCTTTTTAATAATTCACCTTTGTTTTATCAATTCTTAGCAAGGTTTTTAGGAGCGTATTCAACATGAAATCTTGCAGCGGGTTGAAAAAAAAATTATGACAATAAGAAATATAGTTACCAGCATTGCCGTCTCAATTTCCGTTTCGTTTTTTGCAAGTTGCAGCACCCCATCCGAAAAAGTGAATAAGGCAGAAAATGACGTAACAAAAGCCAATCAGGAATTAGAGAATGCCAATAAAGAATATGAAGCTGATGTGGCAAAGTATAAACTTGAAACCGATGAAAAGATTGCTGCCAATCAGAAAAGCATTCTTGAGTTCAACGCAAGGATAGCGAATGAGAAGGCAGCAACCAAAGCAGCCTATCAAAAAAAGCTTGCGGAATTGGAGCAAAAGGAAAACGATCTGAAAAAGAAAATGCATGATTACAAAATGGAAGGAAAGGAGAACTGGATTATTTTTAAAACAGAATTTAATCGGGATATGGAGGAGTTGGGAAAAGCATTGAATGACCTGACTGTAAAAAATACGGGAGAGTAAACCCTGCCATGATAGAAAGGTATTTTGTTCATTCACTGTATAATTGAATAAATGAAAAATTTGTTTTGCTTTTAATCGTGTTCCTTTCAATAACCAACGCAGGCTTTGCACAACGCAAATTCGGCGGTAAGAAATATGGTAACACGCTCAACCTGGGATTGGGGATTGGCTACTACGGTCATTTTGACCACAATGTGCCAGTAGTACAAATGAATTATGAATTTGATGTAGCAAAAGATTTTACGCCGGCGCCCTTCATTACTTTTTATAGCTACAACCGAAAAGAGTATCGCCAAACAGTTGTTCCAATTGGTGTAAAAGGAACTTACTATTTTGATGAGATTTTAAAAGCAGACAAGAAATGGGATTTTTACCTGACAGGATCTTTGGGAGCAACACTTGTGCCTACACGTTGGGATGATGAAAGAAGCAGAACGTTAAATAACAATGAAGGACCAGGCCGTTTATAACTTGATCTTCACATAGGAACAGAGTATCACTTTAATAATAAAATAGGAGCGTTTCTTGATCGGTCAACAGGCGTATCCACGATTGGTTTATCATTTCACTAAAAAAAAATTAACATGGGAAATTTACTGTACATCGTAGCGGTGGTTTTAATTATTATTTGGGCCATCGGTTTTCTGGGGATGCATACTGGCGGCATCATCCACATTTTACTGGTAATTGCTGTGATTGCGATTATAATACAACTGATTCAAGGAAAAAAAGTAATCTAAAACAAAATAAACATGAAAAAAATCACACTTAGCCTTATGGCTGTTGCATTGTCTTTAACTTTTATACCTCAACAGTTGATTGCCGCGAATCTAACGGCTTCTACCATTGTTGTAACGCCGGCTGATCAGGAAAAAGCAACTGCAATCCTGCTTCGACTTACAGAAATTAAAAATCTTGACAAGACAAACATGTCTTCTTCAGAAAAGAAAGCGCTGCGAAAAGAAGTAAAGTCTTTGAAAAAAGAAATGAAAGTAAATAACGGAGGTGTTTATCTTTCGGTAGGAGCAATTATCATTATCATTTTATTACTGATACTTATTTTGTAATTATAAAAAAAACAAATCATGAAAACAGGAAAAATTCTATTAGGTGTATTGGCAGGCGTAGCAGCCGGTGCATTACTGGGTGTATTATTGGCTCCAGACAAAGGAAGCGATACCCGTAAAAAAATATCCGCTAAAAGCAACGGTTATGCGGATGACGTAAAAGAAAAAATAAATGACCTTGTAGACGGGATGTCGGAAAAAATCGAAATGGTTAAAAACAAAGCCAACGAGTTCGTTAGCAATGGTAAAGCCAAAGTAGATGAATTTAAAGTAAGCTAGTTCGTTTTAAAATCCGATATAGTGTAATTAGAAATTAGAAAGGTCGGAATGGCAAACATTCCGGCCTTTTATAAATACTTCAAAAATGGAAACAAAAGAAAGTTTATTTGAACCGCTTTTGGAAAGGGCAGAAGCATATGGAAAGACAAGTTTCAATTTGTTGAAACTAAAGACCGTGGACAAAACATCGGATGTTTTATCCAGCTTCGTTTCCCGTTTGCTACTCGGTATATTTTGTACAATTTTTCTTGTGACACTCAATATTGCGATAGCATTGTGGCTGGGCGATTTGCTGGGAAAGAGTTACTACGGATTCTTCATTGTTGCTGGTTTCTATGGCATCATTGGTTTGATCTTATACTTCACCCATCCATCCATAAAAGAAAAAGTAAGCAAACAAATCATTCAGCAAATACTCAATTAACCTGTCATGGAAAATATTCAAAATACAGCAGATCTAAAGGATGCTATTGCCAAGTTAACAATTCAGCAGGCAACCGATTTATTTCTTTTTAAAGAGGAATTCCAGGTAACAAAAGAAAAATTCAAACTCTCAAATATTATTAGAAGTGGTTTTAAGGAAGTTACATCAACTTCTAACATCGCTACAGATATTATGAATGCAGCCGTGGGATTAACCACCGGATTTGTTACCAAAAAAATATTGATTGGCAAAACGATTAACCCGGTTAAAAATCTACTGGGGATGTTAATGGAATTGTTTGTTGCCAATAAGGTAATGAGCAACGCCGATGCCTTAAAATCTGTGGGGAGTGCTTTATTAAAGAAAATAATGCCGAAAAAATTGGAAAAATTAACACTGTAAGGTGTAAGATTTGCCGTGCTGTATATATCATTGAGCCTAGATCGTATTATGAAACAAAAGTACAATTCATCCAAAAGAATTAAGCGGTAATCTTCCCTGGAATGCTACTCTTTAAATTTAGGAAACATACTTTTAGCTTAATAATTAATATTAGCTGCTTGTTTCATAATTTACAAATCCTGGTAATTTTGCCAGGCTTTTTTGTAAGGTTGACCAATGTAGTGTGTGAAAAAAAGGGTTCTAATACAATGCTTCTTAAACTATTGTAGCATAACCGGATATGGTGACACAAGGGAAGGAACAGAATCGGATAAACTTCACTTCGGCCACCTGCCATTTAGCACCCGATTTATTGGATGCAATACAAGATGGACAAGCCTGAAAATTGATTCGTTGTACGCATATACGGATCCTGTTTATGAATATTGGCAAGCCCGTAATAATAGCGAAGATTTAATTCTATCTGTTTTGAAATTTTATAGCCAATCAAGGTGTTTAATCCAAAATCAATTTTTTTATAGTTCTTTGTTTTAAAGGAAATATTTGGTTCAAAATCAGTAATCTTTGAAAACAACTTCAAAGCGATTCCCGGACCAAAACCCATGTAAAGCTTGCCTGTGTTGTATTGCAGCATCACCGGTAACTCGATGTAACCAATTTTGTCTTTATAATAATGCGTCTTTCCATCCGGGTTTAGCAGCATGCTTTCTGTTACAAACTTGTTTCTTGATCCTACTACGATAAAGTTAAAATCGGCAGTCAGCATCCAACCTGTTTTAAGCGCTGCTTTGTAAAAAACGCCTGCCCCGAAGCTAAAGAGTGTTTGGGTTTCCAGGGTTTGATTATAGGAGTTGGCAATGGTATCCATTTTCTTTACCTGGTTGGCACTAATGGCAACGGTCTTTATTCCAAAACTATTTTTTTGTGCGATGGAAAATTGATAACAAAAGATCGTGACAAGGAGTATGGGGATAGTTTT
>Ga0209181_10002199_pt1 | contig 32286 bp, 28 predicted proteins | sample MAT05_FD_187208 | JGI IMG/M metagenome (GOLD analysis project Ga0209181, IMG submission 187208) | Freshwater microbial communities from Lake Fryxell liftoff mats and glacier meltwater in Antarctica - MAT-05 (SPAdes) (version 2) | ecosystem: Environmental > Aquatic > Freshwater > Ice > Liftoff... | reverse complement strand
CGGAATCCGCCGCCGACGCGCTGCCGCTGTTCCTGAGCTGGCTGGAAGCGGCACCGGATCGCGTCGGCTGGTTCGGCTGGTACGCCCTGGCCCGGGGCGGTGCCGCGGATCCGCCGGTGCTGGTCGGTGGGGGCGGATTTCTCGGACCGCCGCAGGACGGGGCGGTTCAGATCGGCTACTCGCTGCTGCCCGAATTCCAGCGGTGGGGGTACGCGACGAAAATGGTCGCCGCCCTGGTTCGCTGGGCGTTCGGTCAGCCGGGGGTGGACATCATCGCGGCTGAAACGGAGTGGGCCAACCCCGCATCGGTGCGGGTGTTGGAGAAGGTCGGGTTCCAGCCCGCGGGGACGGCCGCGGAGGCGGGCGGGGCGCGGTTCGAGTTGCGAAACCGGATAAGCGGCGACTGACGAGGTGCTGAAGGCGAGCCGAGCCCCGTCAGGGGCCGGGTGACGTTCCCATCACCCGGCCCCTGACGGGGCTCGGCTCGCCGCGTGAACGACTCTCGATGATCGTGTCAGGCCGGTGCCTGCCGCTCCGCCAGCACCGCCAGCTCGGTAAGCTTCGCCGCCGTCACGCCGATCCGCTCGAAGCACTCGGCCACGATGCTGTTCGGCGTCGTGAACAGCGTGATGAGCAGGTCCATCGGGCTCACCCGGTCGCGGCCCGAGTCGACGGCCCGGCCGTGGGCGTCGCGCAGCAGCCGGATCACGTTGTCCGACAGGAACTCGCGGTTGAGCAAGAGCGGCGGCACCGGCTCGGCGTTCTCCTGGTTGAACAAGTCGCGGAACTGGTCGAGCAGGCCGGGGAGGTCGGCGCCGAGGCGGCCGGCCCAACTCGACACGCCGCTGTCCGGCGCCGCAAGTAGGCCCATGAACAGGTGCGGGGTGCGGACGCTGTCCCAGTTCGTAGCGCGGGTTAACGCCAGAGACTCCCGGAGGACGGTGGCCGTGGCCTCGTCCAGGATGTCCGGGCTGAGGCGGCCGCTGGGCAGGAAGATGTCGTCCACGTTTCGACCGTTCCGTTCCGAGCGGGGACGGGGCGTTGTCCGGTTGGGTGGATTATGTCGCGCTCGCCCCCCACCCGCAAGGCGGCTCCAGCCCCGACAGGCCAGTTTTTTCCTTGCCCCAACCCCGGCCCGCGCCCAACATGAGCGGCCGGCAACGCTTTTCAGGCCGAGCCTGATTCGGAGGGGCGATATGGCAGCGCGCAGCGTCCGGGCGGCGGTTGTGGTACTGGTCGTCACGGCCATCGCTGCCGGTCAGCCGGCGAAGGACGCCGGTCCGGCCGCGACCCTCACCGACGCCGAGGGGAAGGACGTGACGCTGACGGGCGTGCGGTTCACCGCCGGGGTGCGCCGCCTCGGCTGGCTCGGCGGCAAGGACGCCCCGTTCGCGCTGGAGCTGCGCGAGCCGGGCTCGACCACGTTTCAGAAGGGCGTGACGACGCTCATCCCGCTCGCGGCCGTGGAAGCGGTCCGCTACGACTACCCGAAACTGACGCTGACCGTGACCGTGAAGGGGCTGCCGGCGCCGCTGGCCGGGTCGCTCCAGTTCAAGGGGATCAACACGTGTGCGCTGGAGGGCTCGGCCGGCGGCGTGACCGGCAAGTTCGCCGGCGGCGCGAAGGACGGCTTCCGGGCGGTGGTGTTCCCCGGGGCGGTGCCGCTGCCGGCGCGGCCGGTGGGCGCGGCGTGGGCGGTGACGGTGGAGCAGCCGAAGGCAATGAACCCGACGCTACCGGTGCGGAACCTGAAAGCGCTGTACGCGGCCGGCGCGGCCGAGTGGCTGGCCGACGAACTGCCGCTGAGGAAGGGTTCGCCGTTGAAGCTGGACGCGGTGGCAGTGAAGCGGCTGGAGCTGGTGGCGGTGGACGCGAACACGCAGACCGCGGCCGCGGAGCTGACCCCCGCCGACGGCCCGGCGCGGCTCGTCGCCTTCCCGCTGACGCGCGAGCGCGACGGCAAGTCGGGCGTGCTGGTGGGCCTGCTCGGCGAGGTGGACGCGGGGTGGAAGCTGTTCCCGCTCCACACCGTGCGCTCTGTCGGTCCGGCACCATGACGCGGTATATTGACCGTACCGACCGCGAGGAGTTCGTCGTGTCTACCGTCCTGAAGCGCGTCTACTACCCCGACGACGACGGGCTGCCCATGTCCGACAACACCTGGCAGTTCAACGGTATCGTCCTGTTGCACACGGGGCTCGAAGCGTTGTTCGCGGACCGCGAGGACGTGTTCGTGGCCGGGAACCACCTCATCTACGCGGTGAAGGGTCGCCCCGAGATCCGACAGGCGCCGGACGTGTACGTGGCATTCGGCGCCCCCAAGGTGCCGCGCGGCAGCTACAAGGTGTGGGAGGAGAACGGCGTCTTCCCGCAGGTCGTGTTCGAGGTGTGGTCGCCGAACAACCGGCTGTCGGCGATGGAAGACAAGCGCGATTTCTACGAGCGGTACGGGGCGGACGAGTACTACATCTTCTACCCCGAGTTCCCGGCCCACGTGGACGGCTGGCGGCGCGAGGGTGCCAAGCTGGCCCGCGTGCCCGAGATGAACGGTTTCGTGAGCCCGCGGCTTCGGATCCGCTTCGAGCTCGCGGCCGGCGACGTGACGGTGTGCGGCCCGGACGGCCGCCCGTTCCAACCTCCGGCCAGCGTCGTGGCCGAGCGCGATGCCGCCGAGCGCGTGGCCGACGAGGAGCGCCGGCGGGCCGACGAGGAGCGCCGGCGGGCCGACGAGGAGCGCCGGCGGGCCGACGAGGAGAATCGGCGGGCCGAGGAGTCGCGGCGCCGCGAGACCGAGGAACGCGACCGGGCGGCCCGCCTCGCGGCGAAGCTCCGCGAACTCGGCGTTGACCCGGACGCAATCTAGCCCCTGCCGCCGGCGTGCGGTATGATCCCCCGCCCGCCTCGGAGCCGCCCGCGTGACGCCGCCGCCCCTCGTCGCCCCGACCAACGCCGGCCTCGTACGCTGGGCGAACGAACTCCTCCCCGTCGTCGGGGCGCCCGCCGCCGTCGTCGCCGCCGTGGTGTACGGCCTGCCGCTACACGTCGCCGTCGCCGCGTTCCTGATGGCGCTCGCGTCCGGGCTCGGCGTCACCATCGGGTTCCACCGGCTGTTCACGCACCGGGCGTTCGCCACGACGCGGCCGGTCGAGTGGGCGCTGATGGTGCTCGGCTGTATGGCCGGGCAGGCGGCCCCGTTCTGGTGGATCGCCACCCACCGCGACCACCACCGTCACAGCGACCGCCCCGGCGACCCGCACTCGCCGCACCTCGCCGGCGGCAGTTGGTGGAACCGCGCCCGCGGCTTCTGGCACGCCCACATGGGTTGGCTGTCGGCGGAGCACGTCTACGACCCGCGCCTCGTCGCCGACCTCGTCCGCCGCCCGGACCTGGCGTGGATCGACCGCCACTGGCTCGAATGGTACGCCCTCGGCCTCGCCGTCCCCGCCGGCGTCGCGTACCTGATTGGCGGCACGCCAGCCGACGCGCTCCTCGGCTTCCTCTGGGGCGGGTTGATGCGGCACTTCGTCACCCAGCAGGCGACGTTCGCCGTGAACTCCGTCGCCCACGTCTGGGGCTCGCGGCCGTATCCGACGCCGGACCTCAGCCGGAACAACTGGCTCGTCGGCGTGCTGGCGATGGGCGAGGGGTGGCACAACAACCACCACGCATTCCCGACCTCGGCCCGACACGGCTTCCGGTGGTGGCAGCCGGACGTGAGTTGGTACACCATTTGGGCGCTGGAGCGCGTCGGGCTGGCGTGGCGAGTGCGGCGCCCGGGCGGAAAGCCCGGGGACGGCCGTCCCCGGGCTTCGCCCTCAGAACTGCCGCAGGAACCGCAGGTCGTTCTGCCAGAAGAGGCGGATGTCGTCGATCGCGTGCTGTAGCATCAGCATCCGCTGCGGCCCCATCCCGAACGCGAAGCCGGTCACCTTGTCCGGGTCGTACCCGCCGGCCCGCAGTACGTTCGGATGCACCATGCCGGCCCCCATGATTTCGAGCCAGCCGGTGCCCTTGGTAAGGCGGTCGCGGTTCGGGTCGTCCTTCGGCCAGTCGATGTCCACCTCGATGCTCGGCTCGGTGAACGGGAAGTAGCTGCTGCGGATGCGCACCTGCCGCTCCGGCCCGAACATCCGCCGGGCGAACGCCGTGATCGTCCCCTTCAGGTCGGCCATCGTCACCCCGTCGCCGATGACCAGCCCCTCGACCTGGTGGAACTGGATTTCGCTGCGCGTGCTGATCGCCTCGTTGCGGTAGCACATGCCCGGCAGGATCACCCGCACCGGCTTCCCCGCGGCGGCGCGCATGACGTGGATTTGCCCCGGGCTGGTATGCGTGCGCAGGACGACGCCGGGGCGGTCGGTGAAGAACGTGTCCCACATGTCGCGGGCGGGGTGGTGCGCCGGCATGTTCAGCAGCTCGAAGTTCAGCTCGTCCGTCTCGACCTCGCGGGTGCGGACGACCTCGAACCCCATGTCGGCGAAGATGCGGTTGACCTGCCGGAGAATCTGCGTCGCCGGGTGGAGCCGCCCGCGCGGCCGGGTGCGGCCGGGGAGCGTCACGTCGAGCGGGTTGGTGGTGAGCGCCAACTCGAGGGCCGCGGCCTTCTCCTTCGCCAGCGCCGCGTCGTAGGCCGATTGCAGCGCCAACTTGACGCGGTTGGCCTCCTGCCCGTACGCGGCCTTCTCCTCCTTCGGCACCTTGCCGATCATCCCGAGCGCCGCCTTCATCACGCCCTTGTCGCCGAAGTACTTCGTGTTCCAGGCGCGGACGGCGGGCTCGTCGGTACACGCGGCCAGCTCGGCGAGGCCGGTCGCTTCCAGCGTCTTCAACTCGTCCATCGGCGGTCGTCCTCGGTCGGTTCGGGTCAGAATATGAGGCACCTGGGCCGAAAGCCCGGGGACGGCCGTCCCCGGGCTTCACGCCTCCTGAAACTTCAGCGGTCGCCCGGCAGTACCATCTCCCACCATGCCACCGCTTCGCCTCGCCCCGCTCCTGCTCGTCGCCGCCGGCTGCACCCCCGCCACGGGCCGGCCGCCGGCCGCGGGCACCGCCGCGAAGCACGGCACCGCCACCGAATCGCTCAAGGTCGGAACGCAAACCCGCGACTTCCGCCTAGTCGTGCCGAAGGTCGTGGACCTGACGAAGCCGGCGCCGCTGGTGTTCGCCTTCCACGGTATCGGGACCGACAGCACCGACCTGATGCCGCGCTACACGAAGCTCGACGAATTGGCCGCGGCGAAGGGCTTCGTCCTCGTCTACCCCGCGGCGGTCGGTCGCAGCTGGGGAATCGCCCCGGACAAGGTGAAGGCCGACCTCGCCTTCTTCGACGCGCTGCTCGCCCACCTGACCGGCCGGTTCAAGATCGACGCCGACCGCGTGTACGTGCTCGGCATGTCGAACGGCGGCTACTTCGCCCACCTGATCGGGGCGGAGCGGTCGAAGGTGGTGGCGGTGGCGTCGCACTCGGGGCCGCTCGGGCTACAAACGCTCGGCGGCGTCAACGCCGCGCGGAAGTTCCCGGTGATGATCGTCCACGGCGACCAAGGACAAACTGCTGCCGGTGGAGTGGGCGCGCGAGAACCGCGACAAGTACACCCGCGAGGGGTACGAGGTGCGCTACGTGGAGGTGCCCGGCCTCGGCCACGCCTGGGCGACCGGGCAGGGGATCAACGAACAGCTGTGGCGTTCTTCGAGCGCCACCCGCGGCGCTGATTCAGCTATACGCCGGCGGCGGGCCGGGCTCGGGGACCGGCGGCGCCGGCGGGTGGACCGGGTGTGGGATCGCCGGGCTGCCGGGGTCGGTGCCGGGGAGGGGCGGCGACGACTCCGGAGGCAGCGTCGGCCGCGGTTCGGTCGGTTGTCCGGGTCCGGGGGTGCCCGGCGGGTGGAACGGGTTCATGTCGTCCTCCAAAATCCTGTCAGGACGGACCAGGGTTTGCAATCCGTGTGCCGCCCCCTGTTCACGGAGGAGTGACGATGCTCGACATCACGACCGAACCGACCCGCGACGAGCTGACCGACCACCACGTCCCCGGCCTGCCGCGGATGGTGTGCGAGACGCACGCCCACATCGGCCCGCAGGCGACGCCGCAGCAGGTGTGCGACGCCATCAAGGCGCAGGGCGTCGAGACGACGGTCGAGGACGTCAAGGCGTGCTGGCCGGAGGGCGGCAAGCTGAGCGGGTGACGTGCAAGTGTTCCCGGGACGAGCACCCGGGGCGTTGCCCCGGGCTATCCTATCCCAGGCCGTTGGCCTGAAGACCGCGCGGCCCTCTTCACCCCGAAGGGGTGGGATAACATAGCCCGGGGCAGCGCCCCGGGTCATTGACGCCCGGGCCGCCCTGGGAGCCGAGCCGATGCCCGATCCGAAGCCCCTCGCCGGTTACACGTCGTACAAGGGTTTGCCGCAGCTCGCCGGCCTGTGCTCGGTCGAGGACGCGGCGAAGCCGGGCCTGTCGGTCGAGGAGTGCGTCCGCCGGCTGAAGCGCTTCCACTACGCCTTCCGCCGGCTGCACCACCTCCTGACCGCCCGCATCACCGCCGAGCCGGTCTACGAGCTGAAGACGGCGTTCGCGCACCACGCGCACCTGTGCGCCGAGCACGCCACCGCCCTGCGGACGCGCATCGGCGAGATGCGCGAGCCGCCGCTGGGCCTGGAGGACGTGCCGCACCCGGCCCTGGAGGCGTTCTTCGACGAAATATTGTGCGCGTCGACGACGGAGGAGCTACTCTTCGCGGTTTACGCAGAAGCGCTCGAATCCCTCGAGTGGTCGATCGTCTTCTACGCGCGCGACACGAACCCGTTGACCGACGCACCGAGCCGACGTGTCCTCGGATTCGCACGCACCGAAGTCCTGGAGATGACGGACTGGGGAGAGAAGGCGCTGGCGTGCTTACTGGCTCCGACCCGCGAGCATGAGTTTGTCGAGTGGAAGATGATGCTTCGGGGGTTGCTCGCCGCTGCTGGCGGGCTGGATGGAACCGCGGAAAGCCCACCCGTTGCAACGGGTGGGCTTACGCCTCCTGTGCCTCGGCGCTACTCCCAACAGCCCTACCAGTACGACCCCGTGCCGAAGCGCGACGAGCGGTTCACCGACCCGTGGAACCAGGGGGTGAACGCGGAGGCGTTCCTGTATGACGACGCGAAGCCGGCGCGGGCCAAGGCGCTGATGATGCTCTACAAGCGGCTCCGCGAGATCGACGTGCCCGAAATGATGGCGAGCATCATCACCCAGACGCCGGGCAAGCCGTGGGGCTACTACCGCGACATGTCCCGCCAACTGTGGGACGAGGCCCGGCACGCCATGATGGGCGAGGTCGGGTTCGTCGCCCTCGGCGTGGACTGGACGCAGGCCCGCGTCACCTTCAACTGGTCGTACCGGCTCAACACCGAGTGCAGCCCGATGGAGCGGCACGGCGTCCTGTACTTCATCGAACAGGGGCTCATGCCGCGGACCGGCAAGCGCTACGAGTTCGAGGTGGCCCGCGCGAGCGGCCTGCCGCTGATGGCGACGCTCCAGGACTTCGACTGGGCCGACGAGGTGTTGCACTCGCAGATCGGCCGGCAGTGGTACGTCCCCGAGTTCGGTTCGTTGCGGGAGTCGCTGGAGTACGGCGACAAGGCGTGGACCGCGGTGCTGAGCAACTGGGCGACGGTGAAGGAGCAGGGCTTGACCGACCACGCCAACTGGTGGCCGACGATTTACTCGCAGGCGTGCGCCGCCGAAGGCGTAGCGCCCGACCCCGAGGTGTTGGCGTTCGCGACGACCTACGAGGGAACGCGGGCGGACCTGCAGCGGGTGGCGGGGGAATAGTGCCGCCGCTTGCGGCGGCACGGGGGAGTAGCCCGCCGGTTCGCGCGGGAGAATCGCTTCCGGTCATTCGGGTCACGGCTGTTGTGGTGATTTGGCGAGAAAACCGACGATCACGACCCAGACCGCGATCAGCACTTGATGCGGGAGTGCAACGAACGCGAACGCGACACCGATCATTCCCGCGGCGTCCAGGAGCAACAGCATTGACAGTCCGAGACCGGACACGCCAACAACGCCGATCTTCACGGCTCGGACTGCGGCTTGTGGAGGGTTGGTTCAAAAAGTCGGGATCAGGATCAAGAGGAATGAAACCGCCTCGAGTGCCATGCCCCACGGAGTTACGCAACCCACCACTTGAAGCCCCAAGAGCGTAACGCCCGCGCAGCCGAGTATAGCGTGTCGAAAGGGTAGCATCACACTCCCGCGTTTGCTCATCATCCCAACTCCTCCCAGTCGATGCGGTCCTTGTCGAGGCTCGGCAGCTCGGCCGGCAGCGCCTCAAGGTATTTGGGCGCCGCCCCGGTGTTGAACACCACCACCGTCTCGTCGCGGCCGACCGTTCCGTCCTGAACCAGCCGCTCCAGCACGTCGAAGCACACCGCCGTTTCGGGGCAAATGCCGATCCCCTCGGCCGCGCTCGCCCGACGCATCCACGGGCCGATGGCGTCCTCGCGGCCGGTCGCGGCGAGGCCGCCGCTGGCGCGGATGGCGTCGAGGATCATGAAGTCGCCGACCGCGATCGGCACCCGCAGCCCACTAGCGACTGTCTTTGCGTTCGGGAACAGCTCGGCGAACCGCTCGCCCTTGTCGAACGCGGTGACGATCGGGGCGCACCCCTCGGCCTGCACCGACACGAACCGCGGCAGCTTGGTGTCCTTCGCAATCCAGCCCAGCTCTAACAGTTCCTGGAACGCCTTCCACATGCCGACGAGCCCGGTGCCGCCGCCGGTCGGGTAGAGGATCACGTCCGGCAGCGTCCAGCCGAGCTGCTCCGCCAGTTCGAGGCCCATCGTCTTCTTCCCCTCGATGCGGTACGGCTCCTTCAGCGTGGACAGGTCGAACCAGCCCATTCGCTCGGCGCCGTCCTTGACGATCTTGCCGCAGTCGTTGATAAGGCCGTTGACGCGAAAGGCCTTCGCCCCGTACAGGTGCGCCTCGAACTGGTTCACGACCGGGGTGTCGGCGGGCATGAAGATGTAGCACTCCATGCCGGCGCGGGCGGCGTACGCGGCCGCGGCCCCGCCGGCGTTCCCGGCCGTCGGTAGCGCGACCCGCTTCACACCGAGCCACTTCGCCATGCTGACGCACGCCGTCTGCCCGCGGCTCTTGAAGCTGCCGGTGGGGAGCTGGCTCTCGTCCTTCACCAGCAGCCGCGACAGACCGAGTTCCTTGCCGAGCCGCGGGCACGGCAGCAGCGGCGTCATGCCTTCGCCGAGAGTGACGGGTTCCACGTCGAGCGGGAGCGGCAGGAGTTCGCGGTAGCGCCACAGCGTCGGCGGCCGCTTGGCGATGTCCGCGGGCGTGACGGCTTCTCGGATGCGATCGAGGTGGTAGCGGACCCAGATGGGTCGGCCGTTATGCATGTTGGCGAGCGTGCCGAACGGCAGGACGGTGCCGTCGATGGCGGCTTCGAGATGCGATACGTAGTGCATCGCGTCAGGCTACCGGCCGGCCCGGGACGGTCAAGCAACGCGGCGGAGGGCCGGAGCGGGGAGAACGGCGTCGATAGCGTCGAGGGTGCGTGCGGTGGCGCCCTGTTGGCGGCGGACCTGCTCGCGGGCGGCGCTTCCCATCCTCTCGCGGAGTGCGTCGTCGGCCAACAGCGCGGCTAGCGCCGGTTCCAGCTCGGTGGCGTCCGCGATCATCGTCGCGGCGCCGACCTCGACGAGGCGGCGGGCGGCGTCTTTGAAGTTCCAGACGTGCGGGCCGAACACACACGGCACCCCGTACCCGGCCGGCTCGATCATACTCTGTCCACCGCGCCGCCCGTCCAGCGTACCGCCGACGAAGCCCACATCCGCCAACCCCCACGCGGCGCCGAGCTCGCCAACTGTGTCGAGTAGAAGCACCGGCGGCGAAGCCGCAAGCGGCAACGACAGGCGGCTGCGGCGCGCGAACGGCACCCCGACCGCTTCGAGGAGGCGCGCCACCTCCTCGAAGCGGTCGGGGTGCCGCGGGACGAGGACGAGCCGCACCCGCGGGAATCGCTCGCGCAGCCGGGCGAACGCGGCGAGGATCAGTTCTTCCTCCGGGGCGTGCGTGCTGCCGGCGAGGAGAACCAGTGGAGGAGTCGTGGAGTCGAGGAGTTGAGGAGTCAGGCCCAAGAGTTGGGCGAGGGCGCGGGTGGCCGGGGTGTCGCGGTCCTTCAGCGCGCCGTCGTACTTGATCGAACCCGTGACGGTCAGCGCCGCCGCGTCCACGCCGAGGGCACGAAGGCGGGCGGCGTACTCGGGCTCCTGCACCGCGAACCGCGACACGTGCGCGAACAGCACGCGCCGAGCCAGCCCCGCGACGCGGGCCAGCCGGCGGGCGCTGCGCGGACTCAGCCGGGCGTTCGCCACCACGACGGGGACGCCGTGGCGGGCGGCTTCGGCGAGGGTGTTCGGCCACAGCTCGCTCTCGGCCAGCACCAGCACCGCCGGGTTCACGGCGTCGAACGCGGCCGCGGCCGCCCAGGTGAAGTCGAGCGGCCACGGGATGACCGGCAGGTCGGCGAACCGGCGGCGGGCCTCGGCGAGGCCGGTGTCGGTGGTGGACGACACGACCGCGAGCCAGTCCGGGTGGCGGGCGCGGAACGCCGGCACGAGCGTACCGAGGAGGTTGACTTCACCGACGCTGACGGCGTGGAACCACGCCACCGGCCGGCGGTCGAGGTTGGCGACGGCGGCGGGGCCGGTGAGCTTGGCGAGCAGGTCGCGGCGGTAGCGGCCGGTGGCGGCGCACCGCCACAGCAGCCACGGCGCCAGCACCGCCAGCACCGCCAGGTAGAGGACGTTCAGGAGCATGGGCCGCGAGGGTACTTCAACGTGGTAGCAGAGGTCTAGAGGGGTTCGGTGGGTCCGGCGAGCGGGGTCGCGTGAGCGCCCCGTGCGGTCGCGTGTCGGTTCGAGTCGGACGCGGCCCGGTTCGCGTCGGCACGGGGCGCTCACGCGACCCCGCTCGCCGGCCGGTGCCTACTCGTCGTCCTCGTCGGCCAAGTCGATCACCCCGTCGCCGGGGGCGGCGGGGCCGTGCGCACCGCCCCGCATCAGCCCGCTGGCGAGGTCTTCGAGCACCGGCTTCGTCAGCGGCGGGAACAGCACGTAGCGGGCGCCGAGGTCCATCAACTCGGCCGTCCACGCCGCCCGATCCGGCTCCGACAGCTTCTCGTCACTTACCGCCACCACGACCGCGTCCGGGGCCGAGTGGTGCAACTCGGCGACGAGCCCCACCACCTCCGGGTCGGCGGGCGAGAACGTCAGGAACGCGACGGTCGGCCGGCGGTCGCGGGCCAGTTCGCGGGCGGCGGCGAGCGTCTTCGCCGGGCGCACGAGCCAGCGGTTCTCGGCAGCAAGGTCTGCGAGGTGGCGGCCGACGCTGCCGTCGGAGTCGAACAGGACGAGTTGCGGACGCTTGCCCGGCATGGCTCACTCGGGCGGCCGGACGGGCGGATACGGGCTCGTCCCCGACTGGTCGCCGTAGGCGCCCTTCATCGGGATGCGGCAGGTGAACTTGCTCCCCTTCTCGGGAACGCTCTGCACCACGATGTCGCCGCCGTGCTCGCGGAGAATCTTGCGGCTCACCGGCAGCCCCAGCCCGGTGCCGCGGCTCCCCTTCGTGCTCACGAACGGCTTGAAGATCGCGTCCGCCTGCTCGGCCGGGATGCCTGGGCCGTTGTCCATCACGATCACCTTCGCCCACGCCCCGTCCGGCTCCAGCAGCGCCTGCACGCCGACCTTCCCGTTGGGCCGGTCGTCGAGCGCGTCGAGGGCGTTGCTGACGAGGTTCAGCACCGCCCGGTGGATGCCGTCCGGGTCGCACGGCACGCCCGCCATGTTCGCCCCCGGCCGCCAGTCCAGCGCGACGCCGCGCTCGGCGGCCCGGCCGCGGACCACGTCCAGCACGTCCTCGCACAGCTTGTTCAGGTCCGTCGGCTCGATCGACGGCTCGCGCTCCTTCGAGTAGCTGAGCATGTCGAGCATCAGCGCGTCGATGCGGCCCTGGTTCTTCTCGACCAGCCGCCACCCCTTCGTCAGCAGCTCCTTGTCGCCGTCGCCGAGCGCGGCGCGGACCATGTCGGAGCCGAACCGAACGCCCTGCATGATGTTCTTGATGTGGTGGCTCAGCGACGCGATGGTCTGCCCGATGGCGGCGAGCCGTTCGGCCCCGACGAGCGCCAGGTGGTAGCGGCTCTCCTCCACGGCGATGGCCGCCTGGTGGGCCACGGCGCTGGCGAGGTGAAGGTGGTCTTCGGTGAACGTGCCCGTGCCGTTGCCGCCGGCGACGACGTGCTTGAGGTTCGACTGCGTGTCGAGGAACATCACTCCCAGCGTCTCGCGGCGGCCCTTCAGCGGCACGCAGATGACCTCGCGGATGTGGTGCCGGTGGATGCTCGCCCCGCCGCGGAAGCGGGCGTCGGTCGCCGCGTCCGTCACGAGGATGCCCTGGTGCTCCTTCAGCACGTAATCGACGATCGTCCGGCTGACGGCGAGTTCTTCCTGGCGGTTGAGGCCGTCCTTGTAGCGGGCCGCCTTCGGGACGAGGTGCCCGGCCTCGTCGCGGAGCATGAAGCAGCCGTGGTCGGCGTCGGCGGTGCGCAGCGCCAGCTCCATCACTCGCACCAGCAACTCGTCGATGTCGAGGATGTGGCTGACGGCCTCGGCGGTCTCGTACAGCGTGGCGAGGCCGGCGAGGCGGGCCTTCACCCAGTCGGACCCGGCGGCGGACGGGCGCGACAGAATCTGACTCCCGGCGTCGGCCCCGACGCTGCGAACGATCGCGGACAGCACGTCGGAGCCGGCGTCGCGGTTGAGGAGCCGGACGCGCTCGGTGAGTTCGTCGCGGCCGGGGGCGGCGTCGGCCGCGGCGGTGGTGTAGAGGAGCTGCGTCTGCCCGACGACGATGCGGTCGCCGGTGCGGAGGGGCGCGGCCCGCACCGGCTGGCCGTTGAGGAGCGTGCCGTTGCCGCTGCCGAGGTCGAACAGTTGGAAACCGCCGTCCGGCAGCGCCTTCAGCTCGAAGTGCTTGCGGGAGACCTGGGTGTCGTGCAGGGAGACGGGGTTGGTCGAGTGCCGGCCGACGACCACGACGGGGCCGGTCACGTCGAACTGCTTCCCCTCGTCCACCCCGCGGAGGACGATCAGCCGGGGCACGGCGGCCTCCAGGGTCGGGCGACTGGGGATACGCTACCCGCTCGGCGCGACGGGGGCAACAGGCGAACGGCGCGAGGTTCGGAGCCCCGAAGGGGCGGCAGGTAATAGCCCAGGGCGTAAGCCCTGGGTGACCTGTGGCTTCAAACTACCCAGGGCTTACGCCCTGGGCTATTACCTGCCGCCCCTTCGGGGCTCCGAACCCCGAGCCGCACTCGCCGTTGACCGGCCGCCCACCGTGACGGTACACTCCAACCACCTGATCCGGGGGCGGGGCATGAGCTTCGGCGAGGCCGACGACGGCGGGGCGATGCTGGACGACATCACCGCGCGCGGCCGCGACTGGCCGAGCGTGCGGCAGTACAACGTGTTCCTCGCCAACCGCATGGGGGCGCTGCTCGACCTGGTCCGGCGGTTCGAGCTGACCGACGTGAAGATCGTAGCCATGACGATCGTGGAGACGGCCGACTGCGCCATCATCCGCTTGGTGCCGAGCAGCTCGGAGCGGGCCTACGAGATTCTGACGGCCGCGAAGCTGCCGTTCACCGAGAGCGACCTGCTGGTGGTGAAGCTGCCGGACAACGACCAGCCGCTGCTGACGATCTGCAAGGCGCTGCTCGGGGCGGAGATTAACATACACTACGCGTACCCGCTGCTGATCGGCGTCGGCCCGATGGGGAACACCGCCCTGGCGATGCACGTCGAGGACCACGAGGCGGCGATGAACACGCTGTCGAACCAGGGGTTCACGGTGTACACCGAGAACGACCTGGAGGGGTGAGCAGACCGACCCATGAATTCCAACACCGACCCGCAGTTCAACTCAATCCCCGTCATACCGGTGCGGCCCGCCGCCGGCGACGGCCGGCTCCGGGTCGCGTTTGTCGTTCTCCTCGCGCTCGTCGGGGTCGGAACAGCCGTGGGCTACGCGGTCAGTCCCAGCCGGGAGGTTCCAGCGGACGCGCCGCGGGTGGTGGTTGATGTGATCGGGATGCACTGCCCGCTACAATGCGGCCCGCGCGCGGCCGGGGCCGTCGAGTCGCTTACGTGGGCGATACCCGGCTCCGTCACCGCGAACATCCGCACCGGCGTCGTCACCTTCGCCGTTACCGACCCCGTGGCGGCCGACGAGGGGGAGGTGAGACGGGTCATTGAGGGTGTCGGATATCGCGTCCGGTCGGTACAGCTGCCCGCGAAGCCCGCCGAGTAGCCATTACCGGAACGCCTCCCACCCCTTCCCGAGCACGGCGGCGGCGACCTTCAGCGTCAGAATCTCGTCGGTCCCCTCGTAGATGCGGCAGACGCGCACGTCGGTCAGGTGCCGGCCGGGGCGGTACAACGTGCTCCAGCCCTTGCCGCCGAACACCTGCACCGCCCGGTCGGCCGCGTCCCACGCCGCGTTCGACGCGAACCACTTCGCCTCCGCCGCCATCAGATCGCCCCCGGCCGTGTCCTTCGCCGCGACCGCGCGCTCCACCAACGCTTCCGTCGCCGCCCGCGCCAGCTCGATCCGCGCGACGTGCTCCTGTACCAATTGGTGCCGCGCGATCTCCTTACCGTGCTGGCGCCGGGCCTTCGCGTACACGATCACCTCCGCCAGGCAGTCCTCGATGACGCCGAGGCAGCCCGCGGCGACGCTCAGCCGGCCGCTCACCAGCGAGCCCATCGCCACGCGGAACCCGTCGCCCTCGTCGCCGAGCAGGTTCTCGCGCGGCACCGCCACGTTCGCCATCTCGAACATCGCCGTGTTCGCCGTCGGCATCCCCATCTTGGCGTTCGCCGCGAACGACTCGGCGGTGAAGCCTACTGTCTTCGTATCCACGACGAACGCACTGATGCGCCCGCCCGCGGCGCCGGCGGGGTAGGCGAACACAACCACGGCGTCGGCGATGCCGCCGTTCGAGATCAGGTACTTCACGCCGTTCAGGACGTAGCCGTCGGCGGCGGGCGCGTAGGTGGTCGTCAGCTCCCGCGGGTTGCTGCCGGCGTCCGGCTCGGTGAGGCCGAACGCGAGGATCACGTCGCCGCGGGCCACGGCCGGGAGGTACTTGCGCTTCAATTCCTCCGAACCCCACGTCTGGATGGGGTAGGCGCCGATACTGAGGTGGCCGGAGAAGAAGGTGCGGACGCCGGTCCCCTCGCGGCCGATGCGGGCGAGGGCGCGGAAGTACGCGGCGTTGTCCGCGCCGCGGCCGCCGTACTCGGAGCGGACGTTGATGCCGAGGAGGTTGTACTTTTTTGCCAGCGGCACGAGCCGGTCGTTGAAGCGGCGCTCGACGTAGCACAGCTCCTCGTACGGGCGCAGTTCCTGGCAGAACGCCTCGGTGTCGGCGGCGAGCTGCGCGGCGTCGAACGGCATGGCGGGCTCCGGGATGAATCAACGCGCCAGCCGGTACGGCGACGGGTCGATGTGCGTCGGCACGCCGGCCAGCAGTTCCGCAACAAGCCGGCCCGTCGCGGGGGCCATCGACAGGCCGAGCATGTTGTGCCCCGCCGCGATCAGCACGTTCCCCGCGGCGGGTGCGCGGTCGATCACCGGCAGCCCGTCCGGCGTCATCGGCCGCCAGCCCCACCACTCCTCCTGCACCGGCTCGGCCAACGGGTCGCGTAGGTACAGCTTCGCGGCGTCGGTGATGATGCCGAGGCGGGCGCGGTTCAGCGTGGCGTCGTAGCCGGCGAACTCCATCGTCGAGCCGAGGCGGTAGCCGGACGTGAACGGCGTCACCGCCACGCGGTGCTCCTCGAAGATGAGCGGGTACGTCGGGCACACCGCCGGCCGCGGCATCGTCAGCGAATACCCCTTCCCGGGAAGGATCGGCACGCGAGCGCCGAGGGCGCGGTTCAACTGCGGCGTCCACGCCCCGGTGGCGACCACGACCGCGTCCGCGGGGATGTCGCCCGTCGCGGTTTCGACGGCGGTCGCGATTCCGTTCGCCACGCGGAAGCCGGTGACGGGCGTGTTCTCGCGGACTTCGACACCCAGACCGACGAGCACGCGCCGCAGCTCGCTCATCAGCCGGTCGGGGCGGAGGTGGGCGTCGCCCTCGTAGAGGTAGCCGCCGGCGCAGCCCGGCAGCAGCGCCGGTTCCAGCGCCATCAGCTCGGCCGCTTCGAGCCGGCGGGCGGGCGTGGCGAATCGCTCGCGCAAGAGGGCGTCCGTCGCGGTGTAGTGTTCGAACGCGCCCGCGCTACGGAACACGAACAGCAGCCCCTTCGTCTCCCACTCCACGTCGAGCTTTTCGGACTCGATCACGTCCGCGAACTGCTGCCGCGACGCGGCGAGAAGCGCCTGAATGGCGACACCCGTGGTCAGCATCTGGCGCTCGGTGCAGCGCCGGGCGAAGTTGAGGAACCAGCCGAGGTTCGCCAGCACGGTCGCGGGGCGAACCTTCAGCGGCGAGTTGCGTTGGAACAGCGTGCGGAGCGTGGCTCCGACCGCCCCCGGTACGGCGAGCGGCAGGACGTGGCTCGGGCAGACGTAGCCGCAGTTGGCGTGCGAGCAGCCGCGGCCGAACGCGCCGCGGTCGAGGACGGTGACGCGCCACCCGCCGCGCGCCAGGTGGTACGCGGCGAACGCGCCCACCACGCCGCTACCGACCACGACGACGTGCTGGGGCATGCTCGACTCCTGGCGAGCGGCCCGCGTGAGCGGGCTGTTCCTGAGCGCGCCAGACGCGCTCAGGAACAGCCCGCTCACGCGGGCCGCTCGCCACTCGTTACTTCTTCGCCGCCGGGCCGCCGGTGGTCAGCGGGAAGTCGTCGGTGCGGAACGGTGTCGCGGGGAGGGCGACGCCCTTCTTGTCGGGGTTCACGTTGAACAGGTTTACGACCGGGTAGTTCTTCCACCCGTAGCGCACCGCCACCGGCGCGTCCACGCCCGCGGCCGTCACCTCCACCGTGTCACCCTTGATGACCGCCCGCGCCGGCCGGAACACGCGGTCGGCTCCGCACGCCTCGAACCCGTTGAGCGTCTGGTAGCGCGCCGCCAGCCCGCCGCCGACGTGGTCGAACGACAGCACTGCCTTGTTCCCCTCCAGCTTCATCTCGCGGTACACCGGGCCGCTGCCGACGACCTTCTGGCCGTACACCATGGCGCGGGCCGCGAGCCCGAGCCGGGTGCCGACGGTGAACTTGTCCTTCGGGTGGATGTCGATCAGGTCGCCGACGTCGGTGATGACCGCCATGCCGACCTTCGGCAACTGCTGCGTCGCCAGCAACTGCGCCTCGCGGAGCTCGGCCCAGCTCACGCCGTCGGCGTCGTTGGCGTGCCACGGGGCGAGCTGGACGCACAGGAACGGGAAGTCGTTCCCCCACTTCGCCCGCCAGTCGCGGATCATGGTCTGGAACAGGCTGCGGTACTCGTACGCCTTGCCGGCGTTCGACTCGCCCTGGTACCAGATCGCCCCCTTGATCGGGAACGGCAGCAGCGGGTGGATCATCGCGTTGTACAGGCTCGCCGGCGAGCCGGGGCCGACCGGCGCCTTCGCGGCCTTCGCGGCGTCGGCGTAGTACTTCAGTTCCGGCACCGCGGCCATCGCCTCGGCGCTGGCCCAGGCCTGGGCCGGGGTGCCGCCCCACGACGTGTGAATGAGCCCGACCGGCACGTTCCCGAGGCTCTGCTGGATGTTCCGGCCGAAGTGGTACGCCACCGCCGAGAACCCGCCCACGTTGTTCGCGTCCGGCTCGGCCCAGCCGCTGAAGTGCTTCAGGTCCGTCTGGTCGGTCAGCGGCGCGGTCGCGGTCCGCTTGGCGACGGTGAACACCCGGACGTTCTTGTTCTGCGGCTGGTTCTTGTACTTGTCGGCGTCCCAGCTCGCGTTGATCGACCACTCCATGTTCGACTGGCCGGAGCAGACCCACACGTCGCCGACGGCCACGTTCTTCAGCTCGACCGCGTTCTTCCCCTTGATGCCGAGGGTATGGCCGGTGCCGGCCTTCTGCGGCGGCAGCTTGGCGAGCCACTTCCCGTCCTTGTCGGCGGTCGCCTTCGCGGTGGCGTCGCCGAGCGACACGGTCACCTCCTCACCGGGCGCGGCCAGCCCCCACACGGGCACGGCGGCGTCGCGCTGCAGGACCATGTGCTCGGTGAACAGCGGGTGCGGGGTGACGTCGGCGCGGGCGGCGGGGGCGAACCCGACGGCGGCCGCGAGTGCGAGGAACCGGGCGAGGCGCATGGGGGAGGGCTCCACAGGCAGGAAGGCGGGGCGGATAAGCTACGCCGGCGCGCACCGCCCGGCGAGCCGAGGGCCGTCAGGCCCCGGGTGCGTCCGCACCACGAATCACCTCTGACGTGGATCGATGTGGGTACGCACCCGGCCCCTGACGGGGCACGGCTCGCCCGGTCCATGCCGCCCGGGTACAATCACCCCCTCCCCCGCCTCCCCCCGGAGCCCGTCCATGCGGCGCCTCGCTCTCGCACTCGCGGCGGCCTTCGCGCTCGCGTCCCCGGCCGCCGCCCAGGGGCCGGCCCTCGTCGCCCCCACCGGGCCGCTCTCGCCCGCCGACGAACTCGCCGGCTTCCAACTCCCGCCCGGCTTCGTCGCCCAGCTCGTCGCCAGCGAACCCGAAATTCAGAAGCCGATGCAGATGGCGTGGGACGCCAAGGGGCGGCTCTGGGTCACCACGTCGTTCCACTACCCGTTCGCCGTCGAGAACAACCCCACCGACAAGGTGTTCGTCTTGTCCGACTTCGGCCCCGACGGCCGCGCCCGCAAGGTGCAGACGTTCGCAGGTGACCTCAACATCCCGATCGGCATCCTGCCGCTGCCCGACTGCAAGTCGGTGCTCGTGTCCAGCGTCGGCGAGATCCGGCTGTACAAGGACGCCGACATGGACGGCGTGAGCGAGGGGCACGAGGTGCTGTACAAGGGCTTCGGCAGCCGCGACACGCACGGGATGTACAACTCGTACACGCTGATGCCGGACGGCTGGGTGTACGCCTGCCACGGGTTCTCGAACGACAGCACAGTGAAGGGCAAGGACGGCCACGAGGTGAAGATGCAGAGCGGCCACACCTTCCGGTTCAAGACGGACGGCAGCCGCATCGAGGTGGTGAGCCGCGGCCAGGTGAACCCGTTCGGCATGGCCGTGGACCCGTGGTTCAACCTGTACACCGCCGACTGCCACTCGAAGCCGATCACGCAGATCATCCCGGGGGCGTACTACCAGAGCTTCGGCCGGCCGCACGACGGCCTCGGCTTCGCCCCGCACGTGACGGCGCACGACCACGCCAGTACCGGCCTGTGCGGGCTGAGCTGGTACGAGGCCAAGAATTTCCCCGACCGCTTCCGCGGCTGCATGTTCGTCGGCAACGTGGTGACGAGCCGGATCAACTTCGACAAGATCGAGTGGCGCGGCGCGACGCCGGTGGCGAAGGAGCTGCCCGACTTCTTGGTCAGTAAGGACCCGTGGTTCCGGCCGGTGGACATCAAGCTGGGGCCGGACGGGGCGCTGTGGGTGAACGACTTTTACAACAAGATCATCGGCCACTACGAGGTGGACCTGAAGCACCCCGGCCGCGACAAGACCCGCGGCCGGCTGTGGCGGGTCGTGTACAAGGGGGACGCGGCGGAACCGCCGCCGGTGCCGAAGTACGACCTGACGATCGCGTCCGACGCCGAGCTGTTCGCGCTCCTCGCCGACCCGTCGTTCACCAACCGGATGCTGGCCGGGAATCAATTGGTGCTCCGCGCCCGCGAGGGGAAGAAGCCGCAGCCGGGCGACGCCGGCACGAAGCTGATCCAGGACAAGGCCCACGTCTCGGCCCTCATGGGGTGGACGGCGTTCATCGCGAATGCCGGTGAGCAGCCGATCCCGGCCGGGGAATACCGCAAACTCTTCCGCGACGGCGAGCGCGAGAGCCTGCAGGCGGATCAGTTCAGCACGCTCGTGCTGCGGTCGCTCACGGCCCGGCCGAAGTGGGAGGCCGGTGAACGAGAATCGCTGCTCGACGCGCTCAAGACGTTCGACGTGCCGCACGTCCGCCGGGCCGCGACGGAGGCGATGACGGCCCACCCGCACGCCGACTTCGTGGCCCCGCTCGTCGGGATGCTCAAGACGCTGCCGGCCGACGACGCCATGACGCGCTACTCGGCCCGCGTCGCGCTGCGGAACTGCCTCCGCGACGCCGACGGGTGGAAGTCCGTGGCCGCGGGCGACGTGCCGGTCGTGACCGACGCGGCGCTCGGGGTGCCGTCGGCCGAGTCTGCGAGGTTCCTGGCCGGGGCGCTCGACAAGGCCGCGAACGACGGCCAGCGCGAGGCGATGGCGTTCCACATCGGCCGGTTCGGCGACCTGACCGAGCGCAAGGCCGTGTACGCCGCCGCCCCGACCGACCAGCCGCGCGGGCTGACGCTCCTCCGTGAGATGCTCAAGGGGATGGCCGCCGGCGGGAAGTCGCTCACCGACGGGGAGCGTGAGGCGAAGGCCTACTACACGCTGGCCGGGGCGGCGATCAAGACCCCGCCGACCAACGCGGCCGTGGCGCGCGGACTGGTCGAGGTGTTCTCCGCGCTCGAAGCCGCGTCCGCGCCCCAGGACCGGCCGGCGAACGCCGCGCTGGCCCAGACGCTGTTCCTGCAACTGGCGGGGAACGCGGCCGTGCCCGCCGAGGGTCGCGGGCTCGCCATCGAGGGGATCGGCCGGTTCAACAGCGCGAACAGCGCCAAGGCGCTGACCGGCCTCGTGTCCGACGCCAAGACGCCGACGCCGCTGCGGGAGAAAGCGGTGGTGGCGCTGTCGAACGTGAACCACCCGGACGCCCGCGCCGGCCTCAAGGAGGCGCTGAAGGGGCAGCCGTACCGCGTGGCCGTGGCCGTGGCGCAGAACATGGCCGGCAGCAAGGGCGGCGCGGCCGGGCTGTTCGCCGAGGTGAAGGGCGGCACCATCCCGGCCCGCGTCCTCCAGGAAAAGGCGGTGGTCGAACGCCTCCGCGCCGCGAAGGTGGACCGCCTCGACCCGCAACTCGCCGAGTTGACGAAGAACCTTCCGCCGGCCGACGCCCGCCTCGCCGCCCTGATCCGCGAGCGCGCCGACCGCTTCGCTGCCGCCCCGGCCGACGCCGCCGAGGGGGCGAAGGTGTTCGTGAAGCACTGCGCCGCGTGCCACCAGATCGGCACCGTGGGGAACCGCGTCGGCCCGCAGCTGGACGGCATCGGCGTCCGCGGCCTGGAGCGGCTGTTGGAGGACGTGCTCGACCCGAACCGGAACATCGACGCGGCCTTCCGCGCCCGCGTGGTCACGCTCGGCGACGGCACCACCAAGACCGGCCTGCAACTGCGGGTGGAGGGTCAGGTGCTGGTGTTCGCGGACAACGAGGGGAAGGAGTTCCGGCTGGCGTCGAAGGAGATCGAGAGCAACCGCGAGACGAACCTGTCGCCGATGCCGGCGAACGTCGCGGACATCGTCCCGGAGGCGGAGTTCCGGCACCTGATGGCGTATCTACTGGCGCAGCGCGCGGCCGAGGTGCCGAAGAAGTAGAGAGCGCAGGCGAGCGGCCCGCGTGAGCGGGCTGTTGTCTCGCGCCACAGCGGCGCGAGTCAACAGCCCGCTCACGCGGGCCGCTCGCCGCTCGCCTGCGATCATGTTGGTGTTGACACCCGCGGGCGCGATCTGGGAAACTCGCCCCGCACCAGCATTCCTAGCGCGGGGTGACGGACCACCCCGCCAGCCGTGCCGCGGGGGCGAGCGCGGCCGGGGGTCACGGATGATCATCTGCCGGACGCCGTACCGCGTCTCGTTCTTCGGCGGCGGGACCGACTACCCCGGGTGGTACCGCAGTCACGGCGGCGCCGTCCTCGCGTCCACCATCGACAAGTACTGCTACCTCACCTGCCGCCGCCTGCCGCCGTTCTTCGACCACCGCATCCGCGTCGTCTACCGCAAGATCGAGACGTGCCGCACCCTCGACGAGGTGTCGCACCCGACCGTGCGCGAAACCCTCCGCTACCTCGGCGTGGACCGCGGCGTCGAGCTGCACCACGACGGCGACCTGCCGGCGCGCAGCGGCATGGGGTCGAGTTCGGCGTTCACGGTGAGCCTGCTGAACGCCCTGCACGCACTCAAGGGGGAGCGGGCGACGAAGGCCCAGCTCGCGCGGGAGGCCATCCACATCGAGCAGGACGTGCTCGGCGAAACGGTCGGCTCGCAAGATCAAGTGCTCGCCGCGCACGGCGGCCTGCGGCACGTCCGCTTCCACCCCGACGGCGAGATCGAAGTGTCGCCGGTGGTGCTGCCGCGGGGCCGGCTCGCGGAGCTGAAGTCGTACCTGCTGCTGGTCTACACCGGCATCGCCCGCACCGCGGCGGACGTGGCCAAGAGTTACGTCCCCGGCCTGGACGCCAAGCGTCGCCAACTGCGACTGATGAAGGACTTCGTGGACGAGGCGCTCGGCGTGCTGACCGGCGGCGTGAACCTCGTGCCGATCGGCGAACTGCTGCACGAGGCCTGGATGGCGAAGCGGAGCCTGAGCCCAATCGTGTCGAACCCCGAGGTGGACGACCTGTACGACCGCGCCCGCGAGGCCGGCGCCATCGGCGGCAAGCTGACGGGCGCCGGCGGCGGCGGGTTCCTACTGCTGTTCGCCCCGCCGGAGCGGCACGCCGACATCCTCGCGGCGCTGGACGACCGCATCCACGTGCCGTTCGAGTTCGACACCGGCGGCAGCCAGATCATCTTCTACGAGCCCGGCGCCGACTACCGCGAGGCCGAGCGCGCCCGCGACCGCCGCCCGTTCACCGAGTTCCGGCCCGAGCCGGCGGAGGCCGCGTGACGACCGACGCGGTCTACCGGACTTCGCCGTGCGTGGCTCGCCCCCTCACCCCGCGTGCTTCGCCGCGACCCTCTCGCCCGAGGGGAGAGGGTGGGACGGGCCGTGCCTCATCATGGGCGGGTTACCACGCGCCTACGCCCGAACCACGCCCCTGCGTCGGCGGGTCGATGCCCGCCCATGATGATGACCGGGTGCGCCACACCCTCTCCCCCCGGGGGAGAGGGTCGCGGCGAAGCACGCGGGGTGAGGGGGCGAATCACCTCCGGCGACCGGCCGGTCACGACCGCGGCGCAGGGCGAACCCGACGCCGTGGAGGTGTCACGTGACGCCCACCACACGCATCTTCGTCGCCGGCGGCGACACGCTCCCCGGCGCCGCGCTGCTCGACCTCCTCCCCGCGGAGGAGTTCGGTAGCCTCGTCGGCGTCGGACCGGACGAGCCCGACCTGACCGACGCCCTCGCCGTGAACTCGTTCTTCGCCGCGGAGCGGCCGGAGGTCGTGTTCCTGGTCGGCGGTCCGTCCGGCGGCATCGGCCTGAACCGCGCCCGCCCGGCCGACCTGATGCTCGCCAACCTCCAGGTGGCGACGAACGTCCTCGACGCCGCCCACCGGTACGGCGTGCGGAAGCTGCTGTACCTCGCCAGTTCGTGCGCCTACCCGCGCGAGGCGCCGCAGCCGCTGAGCCCGCGGTCGCTCGGCACCGGCCCGTTGGAGCCGACCAGTGCCCCCTACGCCACCGCGAAGCTGGCCGGGGCCGTGCTCTGTGATGCCTACCGCCGGCAGTACGGGTCGAACTTCATCACGGCGTTCCCGGCCAACCCGTTCGGCCCCGGCGACGACTTCGGCGCCGACAGCGGCCACGTGATCCCCGCGCTGATCCGCCGGGCGCACGAGGCCGCCAAGCACGGTGACAGCGTGTTGTCAGTGTGGGGGAGCGGCACGCCGCGGCGCGAGTTCCTATTCTCACGCGATCTTGCGTCCGCGTGCCTGTTCGCGCTGGAAAACTACGACGGCGACGCGCCCCTCAACCTCGGCGGCGGCACCGTCCTGAGCATCGCCGAGGCGGCGCGCGTCGTCGCGGACGTGGTCGGCTTCCGCGGCCGGCTCGCGTTCGACACGTCGAAGCCCGACGGGGCGCCCCTGAAGGCGCTCGACTCGTCGGTGCTGCGCGGCCTGGGCTGGGCGCCCGCCACGACCTTCCGCGACGCCGTGGAAGAAACGTACCACTGGTTCCTGCACCACGTCACGGAGGGCGTTTGCCGTGAACGCACGACTGTATAGGTCGCTCTACCGCATCCGCCGCGTCGAGGAGGAGGTCGCCCGGGCCTACCCGACGGACGCGATCAAGAGCCCCGTTCACCTGTCCATCGGACAGGAGGCGGTGAGCGTCGGCGTGTGCGAGGCGCTGCGGCCGACCGACATCGTGTTCGGCACCTACCGCAGCCACGCCATGTACCTGGCGAAGGGCGGCGACCTGAACGCGATGGTCGCCGAGATGTACGGCAAGGCCACCGGCTGCGCCCGCGGTAAGGGTGGGTCGATGCACCTCATCGACACCGACGCCGGCGTCATGGGCACGTCCGCGGTGGTCGGCACGACCATCGCCAACGCCGCCGGCTACGCTTATGCCCTGAAAACGAAGCGGTCCGACGCCGTGGTCGTGAGCTTCTTCGGCGACGGAGCCTCGGAGGAGGGCGTGTTCGCGGAGACGCTCAACTTTGCGTCCTTGAAGTCGCTCCCCGTTCTGTTCGTGTGCGAGAACAACGGCTACGCCATCCACACCAGCCAGGCCAAGCGCCAGGGCCGGCCCGACATCGCGGCGCGAGCGGAAGCCTACGGCATCCCCGCCGACCGCCTCGACGGCTCCGACGTGGTCGGCCTGCTGGAGCGGACGCGGACGGTGCTGAGCGGCATCCGCACCCTCGGCGGGCCGCACTTCTTCGAGGTGAAGACGTACCGCTGGCGCGAGCACGTCGGCCCCGGCCGCGATTTTACCCTCGGCTTCCGCGCCGAGAGCGAGGCCGAGCCGTGGGTGAAGAACGACCCCCTGCCGCGGCTCGGGGCGCTGCTGCCGGACGAGGAACGAACCACGATCGAGCGCGAGGTTGAGGCCGAGGTGGCGGCCGCGTTCGCGTTCGCGGCGGCGAGCCCGTTCCCGGCCGCCGGCGAACTCATGACCGACATCTATCAGGAGGCCGGTGATGCCCTCGCCTGCCGTTAAACCGGCCCGCGCCGTTCCGAAGTCGCCGACCGAGCGGACGCTGTCGTTCGTCGACGCCGTCCACGAGGCGACCGAGCAGGAGATGGCCCGCGACCCGAACGTCGTCGTGTTCGGGCTCGACGTCGACGACCCGAAGGCGATCCAGGGCACGACCCGCGGGCTCCCCGAGCGGTTCGGCCCGGAGCGATGCTTCGGCACGCCGCTGTCCGAAGACGCGATGACCGGCGCCGCCATCGGCATGGCCCTCGCCGGCCTGCGGCCGGTCCACGTCCACATCCGCATGGATTTCCTGCTGCTGGCGATGAACCAGCTCCTCAACGTGGCCGCGAAGAGCCGCTACATGTACGGCGGCCGGGTGTGCGTGCCACTGGTGGTGCGGGCGATGATCGGCAAGAGCTGGGGCCAGGGGGCGCAGCACTCGCAGGGGCTGCACGGCATGTTCATGCACGTCCCCGGCATCAAGGTCGTCGCCCCCGCCACGCCCTACGACGCCAAGGGCTGCCTCGCCGCCGCCATCCGCGACGACAACCCCGTGCTGTACGTCGAACACCGCCTGCTCCACTTCACGAAGGGGCCGGTGCCCGAGGCCGCGTACACCGTCGAGCCCGGCAAGGCGCGGATCACCCGCCGCGGGGCGGACGTGACGCTCGTCGGCATCTCGTCGATGCAGGTCGAGTGCCTGCGCGCGGCGGCGTACCTGGAGGATGTCGGCATCGACGCCGAGGTGATCGATCCGATCTGGCTCAGTCCGCTCGACATGGACACGATTTGCGAGTCGGTCGAACGGACGGGGCGAATGATCGTCGTGGACACGGCCTGGACGAACTGCGGGGCGGCGGCCGAAATCACGGCGCAGGTCGCGGAGCGACTTCAAGGGATCCGCGACCTGCGACTGAAGCGGATGGGCTTCGCCCCGACGACGTGCCCGACGGCGCCGAACCTGGAAGACCTGTTCTACCCGAACGCCCGCACCGTCGCCGCCGCGGCGCGCGACCTGGTGGAGGAGCGCGCCTGCGGCTGGCTCCCAGCCGAGCGCGCGGACCTGAAGAGCATCGAATTCAAGGGGCCGTTCTGATGCCGACCACGACCACCCCGCGGAAGGCCGGGCTCGACTGGCCGCTGATGCGGAACAACATCGCCCGGGCCGACCTGGACGCCGTCTGCCGCTACCTCCAGCAGGACGACCCGATCCTCACCGCGGGGAAGAACGTCCGCGCCTTTGAGGAGGAGTGGTCGGCCTGGCTCGGCGTCAAGCACAGCGTGTTCGTCAACTCCGGGAACTCGGCGAACCTCGTGACGCTGGCCGCGCTCCGCGAGTTGCACGGCGCCGGCGGCGAGGTCATCGTCCCCACGCTGACGTGGGTGTCGGACATCGCCGCGGTGCTCCACTGCGGGTTCACGCCGGTGTTCGTGGACATCGACCCGCGCACCCTCGGCATGGACAACGCCCAGGTGCTGGCGAAGGTCACCGACAAGACGCGGGCCGTCTTCCTGACGCACGTCCTCGGTTACAACGGGCTGACCCGCGGGCTGGTGGACGAACTCGCGGCGCGGAAGGTCACGCTGCTGGAAGACGTGTGCGAGAGCCACGGGGCGACGTTCGAGGGGCGGAAACTCGGCACGATCGGGCGGGCGTCGAACTTCTCGTTCTACTACGCGCACCACCTCAGCACCATCGAGGGCGGGATGGTGTGTACCGACGACGCCGACCTGTACGAGTGCGTGCGGATGCTTCGCGGGCACGGCATGGTCCGTGAGCTGGCCGACGCCGGCCGGCGTGCCGAACTGGTTGAAGCGCACCCGGACCTGAACCCGGATTTCATCTTTGCGCACCCCGGGTTCAACTTCCGCAGCACGGAGTTGAACGCGATCATCGGCCGGTCGCAGCTGCCGCGGCTGGACGCCAACAATGCGCGCCGCACCGAGAACCTGAACCTGTTCATGAAGCACCTCGACCCGGACCTGTACCGCACCGACTTCGTCACCGAGGGGAGCAGTAACTACGCCTTCACGCTGATCCTCCAGGAGCCCGACGCGCCGCTCGCGGAGCGGGTGCAGAACACCCTTCGCAAGAACGGCGTCGAGTTCCGCCGCGGTACGGCTGGTGGCGGGAACCAGCTGCGGCAGCCGTACCTGCGGCGGCTGTTCGGCGACCTGTACGCGCAGTTCCCGCAGGTGGACCACGTCCACTTCTACGGGTGGTACGTCGGCAACTACCCGTCGCTCGACCGGGAGCGAATTCTGAAGTTGTGTGAGCTGCTGAACGGCCTTGCCGCGGGGCGGGGGATTTGAACTCAAGTGCGAAAGCCCGGGGACGGCCGTCCCCGGGCTTCGGGGGATTGCTCATGCGCCTCGACGTGGTTCTCGTCAACCCGTGCAGCCGGCCGCAGGTGTACCAGTCGCTCGGCGCCACCCTCACGGCCGTCGAGAACCCGGTCTGGGCCGGCCTCATGGCCACCTTCTGCCGCACCCACGGACTCTCGGTTGCGATTATCGATGCGGAGGCCGAGGGGCTCGACCACGACGCCGTCGCCGAGCGCGTGAGGCACCTCAACCCGGTCCTCGCCGCGGTCGTGGCCTACGGCCACCAGCCGAGCGCCTCCACGCAGATCATGACCGCGGCCGGGCAGGTCTGCACCGCGGTGAAGGAACTCACGCCCGACCAGCCGGTGCTGATGCTCGGCGGCCACGTCGCGGCACTGCCCGAGCGCACGCTGCGCGAGGAGCGTGCCGACTACGTCGCCGCCGGGGAAGGGCTGTACACGCTCGTCGCGCTCGTCGAAGCGATCAAGACGCCGGTCCCGGCGCTGGCGCAGGTTCCCGGGCTCTTCTACCGCGATGGCAGCGTCATCCGCCAGACGCCGGGGAAGCCGCTCGTCACCGACCTCGACGGCACGATGCCCGGCATCGCCTGGGATTTGCTGCCGATGCCGCGCTACCGGGCGCACAACTGGCACTGCCTCGACGGCTCCGACCGGCAGCCTTACGCGGCCCTATACACCACGCTCGGCTGCCCCTACCACTGCTCGTTCTGCTGCATCCAGGCGCCGTTCAAGGCCGGCGAGGAAGCCGCGGGAAACAAGAAAACGGCGAACAGCTACCGGGCGTGGAGCCCCGACGCGGTCATCGCCCAGATCGACACGCTGGTCAACACCTACGGCGTGCGGAACATCAAGATCGCCGACGAGATGTTCGTACTGAACCGCAAGCACATCACCGGCATCTGCGACCGCATCATCGCCCGCGGCTACGACCTGAACATCTGGGCCTACACCCGCATCGACACCATCAAGGACGGGATGCTGGAGAAGCTGAAGGCGGCGGGGTTCAACTGGCTGGCGGTCGGCATCGAGGCCGGGGCCGACCGGGTGCGGGCGGACGTGGACAAGTCGTTCGACCAGGACCAGGTGTTCCGCGTGGTGTCGGAGATTCGCGCCGCGGGGATCAACGTCATCGGCAACTACATCTTCGGGCTGCCGGAAGACGACCTCGACACGATGCGCTCGACGCTCGACATGGCGGTCGAGCTGAACTGCGAGTTCTCGAACTTCTACTCGGCGATGGCGTACCCCGGGTCGCCACTGTACACGCTGGCCGTGGAGCGGAACCTGCCGCTGCCGGCGACATGGACGGGGTACTCGCAGCACTCGCGCGACTGCCTGCCGCTGCCGACGCGCTACCTGCCGGCCCGCGACGTGCTGCGGTTCCGCGACGCCGCGTTCCAGCGCTTCTACACCGGCGCCGACTACCTGCGGATGGTCGGCGAAAAGTTCGGAGAGGGGACCATCGCGGACATCCGCCGCATGACGGCGCACACCCTTGAGCGCGACCTGCTGTCGGGGAAGCTGGCGGTGCCGCCGACGCTCCTGCCGCGCGAGGGTGGCGTCGAACGGCAACGGGACCCGCAGTTGGTAACGCTTGGGGTGCGGTGAGCGATCGGAGCGATACATCAACGCCCCGAGCGGGGTCGCGTCAGCGCCCCGTGCGTCCGCAATTCTCGAAGTCACGGGAACGCACGGGGCGCTGACGCGACCCCGCTCTCGGTCTGATTCGCGCGACGCAAACGACTCAGCCCGACCTACGAAACCCAACCCACTTTTTGCCCCACCACCCGCAGTAGCCCCGCGGCGCCGCCGCGGTGGTAGCGGTCGCGGAGCCGACAACCCAGCCGCGTCAGCCGTTCCCACGCGTCCGTGCGGGTCCGCGCCGCCCACCCGCCGCGGACCACGTACTGCCGACCTGACACCCGCAGCGCAAACGCATCCGCGGAAGTCGGTTCACCCCCGAGCCGACGGACCAACTCCAGCCGCCCTGCGTGGTGGGCGTCGTACCGCGGGGCGTCTTGCGCCAGCACCGCCGGGTCCGCCTCGTACACCTTCCCGGCCGTGGGGTGAACGACGGCGTTGCGGTGCTCGAATACCACGTCCGGCAGGTATACGGCCCGGCCGCCGAGTCGCGTGAACACGTCGTCGATGTGGTCGTCGATGCGGTAGCGCCGGTAGTCCGGCGGGCAGATACCGCCGGCCGCCTCGCAGTAGCGGCGGCTCACGACGGGGAACACGCACAGGTGGTCGCGGACGAGTGTGTCGTTGACGTGAACCAGGCCGATGCGGTCCGGGAAGCGGGCGGACGCGGCGAGGACGTGATCGTCCCAGCCGCGGGTGCGGGCGACCACGTCGTCGTTCAGGAGCATGAGCCACTCGCCGCGGGCGGCCGCGGCGCCGGCGCGGTTGAGTTCGCCCATCGTCCGCCCAGGCGGGCCGACCACGACGCGCACGCCCGGACACCGCACCGCTTGCGAAACGGGGTCGTCGGCGTCCACGACCAGAACGATTTCGATGCGCGACGGGCGGAGCGTGGTGACGGCGAGGGAGCGGAGGAAGCGGCGGAGCTGCCGCGGGCGGCCGCGGGTCGGCACGATCAGCGACAGGGTCGGGGTCCGCGCGAGCATGACGGGTTGTACCCCGGCCGCTCGCGCGGGGTCAACGCTACCCCGCGGCGGCCCGGGCCGCCCGGAGGCGGGTGCCGGCCTGCGACAGGATGTGGTGCGCCACCTGGTTGGCGTTGTACCCGCCCGGCAGCCGGATCAGCGGCTTGCCGTAGGCGTCGCAGTACTCCTTGATGTTGTCGTAGTCGTGGTTCGACCAGCGGATCGCCAGCAGCACCAGCGCCACCTCCGGGCGGGCGATGTCCGGCTCGAACACGGTGAACGACGTGTGCTCCGGCCGCACAAGCCAGCGCACGTCGGCGAACCCGAACGCCCGCATCAGCGCGTGCTTGTGGACCGGCCGCGCCTGCCCGCCGATCAGCACGATCTCCCGCCCGCCGAGCAGCTCGGACACCTCCAACACCTCCTTCGACGGGCGGTGCGGCCGGGCCGGCGGCTCGGCGTCGGGGCGGCCCTCCACGTACCGGTCGATCTCGCGCAGCACCAGCGCCACGTTCGCCGACGGCGGCGGCTCGTCCGGCACGTCCTCGATCACGGGCAGGAGCCAGTCGCGGACGTCGGCGTTGCTCGGCGGCAGCCCGCCGGCCACCAACTCGTCCACCAGTTCCAGCACCCGCGGCCACTCGCCGGCGGACTCGTCCGGCCGCTCGCGGAGCCGGCCGAGCTTGAATTTCAGGTTGTTCAGCGCCTTGGCCCGGTGCTTGTCGCGGTCGCCCACGGTCTGGAACTGGCCGCGCAGTTCGCCGACCCGGGCGACCACGTCCGGCCAGCTGGCCGGGTCGGCCCGGTCCTCGCGCTTCAGGAACTTGGCGATGTAAATCTGCCGGTCGCGGGCGGTGGTGCGGATGCGGGCGAATAGCTGCACCTGGTCGTAGTCCATCCGCACGTCGCGGACGTCGGCGACGGCGTACAGGAGCACCGACTGCGCCTCGGCCGCCAGCGACAGCACCCGCTGCGCGAGGCGGTCGGCGTTCGCCCCGGGCGACTGCTCCCATCCGTGGAGCAGCAGCAGCGCGTCGGCGGCGGCGGCGTAGGCGCCGGCGAGGTCGTCCCACGCCCGCGGGGCGGTCACCACCGGGTCGTGGTTCAGCATCCACAGGTTGCAGTCGGGGAGCGCCATCGCCCGCGCCTGAAGGGCGTTCTCGGCCGGGTGGTTCCGCCAGCCCAGCGGGTCGCCCACCCGCCGGGCCACCAGCTTGCACGCCTCCCCCTTCACCCGGCAGCGGTCGGCCACCAACAGCGGCGGCACCAGGGCCAGCTCGCGGTCCTCGTGGTACGTCGGCACCGCCGCGGGCGTGGGCGGCGGCGGGTCGAGGTGGAAGCGGAGAGGCGGCAGTTCCGAAATCGGGATCGGTGGCGGCGACGGGGGAGCCACCACGACCGGCTCGGCCGGAGGCACCGACTCCGCCTCGGCGACGCCAACGGCGACGGCAACGGGTATCGGTTCCGCCCATTCGGCGACGGCCCGCGCGACGGCGGCGACGGCCGCGGCCAAATCCGAGTCGGCCCGGAGGCGTGGTTCGGCCCAGGCGGCGAGGCGCGCGAGTGCGGAGGTCAATTCGGTCATGGTTCACGCGGGGAACGGGAAGGTGTGGCCGGGTCGGGCGGAGCCCGCCGGGGTGCGCTCCCGTCAGTATAGCCGCCCGCCGGCCGCGTCGCCCCGCCCGCCTCACGCCGGGGCGGTGTCGCCGAGCCGCGGCAGGTCGTCCAGGCCGCCCAATCCCATCACCTGAAGGAACCGCGGCGTGGTGCCGTACAGCACCTCCTGGCCGTCGGCGTCGGCCCGGCGGCGGACGGCGACGAGCCCGAGCCGCACGAGTTGCCGCAGCACGGCACCGGAGTCGGTGCCGCGGGCGGCGTCCACCTCGGCCTTGCCGACCGGCTGGCGGTACGCGACCACGGCCAGCACGTCGAGCGCCGGCTGCGTCAGCCGGGCCTCGCGGGGGCCGCCGAACACGCGCTCGCGTGCGCCGCGGAACGCCGGCAGCAGCGCGAGGGCGAAGCCGCCGTCCTTCGCCTCGACGGCGTAGGGGCGGCGCTGCGCCCGGTAGCGGCGGTTCAGCGCATCGACGGCGGCGCAGAAGGCGTCGTCGGTCAGCCCGCGGACGGCGGCGGCGGCGGCGGCGGCGGTCAGCGGCGGGCCGCCGACGAACAGCATCGCCTCGACCAGCTGCTCCGGCGTCGGC
>Ga0209181_10002197_pt1 | contig 32328 bp, 23 predicted proteins | sample MAT05_FD_187208 | JGI IMG/M metagenome (GOLD analysis project Ga0209181, IMG submission 187208) | Freshwater microbial communities from Lake Fryxell liftoff mats and glacier meltwater in Antarctica - MAT-05 (SPAdes) (version 2) | ecosystem: Environmental > Aquatic > Freshwater > Ice > Liftoff... | reverse complement strand
GGCGCAGCGATACACGGTGGCTTGCGCTAGGCTCAAGCCGAATACCAAGACTAAACTGATCGACATTAAGGAACCCCTAGAAACCTACTGCGCGGTCCGATGCTTAAGTTGCGTGGTGCTCGCTCCCCGGCCCGCTAGCCCCAAGCTGGCGGGCGTTCAGCGGCTCGCAGCATGCTGCAAAATGCTCGCTCCCCCGGCCCGCTAGCCCCAAGCTGGCGGGCGTTCAGCGGCTCGCAGCATGCTGCTCGAAAGCCCGCCTCACCCCTCATTTACGACCAAGTACATTGCGGCTCCGATGCACCATGGATGTGCGAGTGTCGCGTAAGGCAGGATGCCGGAAGCGATCCAGCTCCGTGCACCTTGCAATCGAACCGCTTGGCTTAGGTTTCTAGAGTTTCCCATAGGTTTACCGTTTGCGCAGCCTTAGCCGTGTTGAGCTTGGCGGCAGCGGCGATTGCTGGCAAGTGTTGGTCCTTCTACACGCGGCGAGGATGGCGGGCGTAGATGGCTTTCGGCAGACTGGGCGCTTGGGTCGCGAGTGCGCGGGCGGATGTCCACATTTTGGGAGTGATGAGCATGTTGCGTTGGATCGCTCTGGCAATAACGCTGTTGTGTTTCGCCTCGTGCAGCTTTCTGAGTCAGAACGTGTTTCGCGGGATGATTGCCCCGGTCGCGGTGCTAGTGGGGTCGATCGTCACTGTGTTCCTGTTCGTGAAGGCACGTGTGGATTTGGGCTCGCGGCCGGAGTCGCTGGTGGTGTTGGACCCGAAGACTCAAGCCGCGCTCAAGCAGAAGGCGGCCGAGCGCAAGGTCGAAGAATTGAAGGCCAAGCTCGCGCAGCAGACTGTGAATAAACCCGCTGATTCGAAGGAGGCCGGCTGATGTCGGCATTGCGGTCGCGGCCTGCGCGCTTCGGGCTGCTCATTGGCGCGGCATTATTGCTGGCCGTGGTGGTGTTTGGCTTTCGCGGTGAGCGCGTGCTTGTGGACACGGCACCTGTGCGTCTTCAAACGCTGGTGGAAAGTTTGCGTGAGGATGGGCGCACGCGGGTCGCGCATCGATGGCGGATTGTGTCTCCGGTGGCGGGGCAAGTGGAACGCATCGATTTGCGACCTGGCGATCGCGTGGTCGCGGGACAGGTGCTGGCGATCGTTTCAGCGGCGACCGGCGCGCTATTGGATCCCGCAACGCGCGAACGCTTGCGCAGCGAGTCGCGTGCGGCCGCGGCAGGGGTCGCCCAGGCGCAGGCACGTCGTGTGGGTAGCAGCGCGGTGTTGGCCTTGGCGCAGCAGGAGCTTGATCGCGCCGCGCCATTGGTCGCCAAGGGCACACTATCGGCAATCGAGGGTGAGCGCCTGCGCAGCCGCTTGGATCAAGCGCGCGCCGAATCGAACTCGGCGAAGTTTGCGCAGGATCTGGCCACCGCACAACTCGCTGCGAGTGAGGCCTTGCTCGCGCAGCAGGGGCAAACGGACGCAAACCAGACGGCCGTGGAAGTTAGCGCGCCGATCGGCGGCGTGGTGCTGGCGCGCTTGCGCGAGAGCGCGGGGCCGGTTGCGGTCGCGGAAGCTTTGCTGGAATTGGGCGATCCCGGATCCATGGAAATTGAAGTGGATTTGCTGTCCTCGGACGCGGTACGTGTGTCAACCGGGATGCTTGTGCGCCTGCATCGGTGGGGTGGCGAAGGGGTGCTCGATGCGCGTGTGCGGCGTATCGAGCCGGTGGGATTTACCAAAATCTCGGCGCTGGGTGTGGAAGAGCAACGTGTGTGGGTTTGGTGCGATTTCGTCTCGCCGCCCGAGCAATGGCAGCGATTGGGCGACGGCTATCGGGTGGAGGCGGAATTCATTCTGTCGAACGCGCAGGCGCTCACGGTGCCGAGCGGCGCACTGTTTCGGCGTGCCGATCAATGGGCGGTGTATGTGGTCGAGTCTGAGCGTGCGCGCGAGCGGCCTGTACGCGTCGGCCGTCGTGGTGGGCTCGATGCCGAAATTCTCGAAGGTTTGTCGGTCGGCGATGTGGTCATTGCGCATCCCGATGATCGCGTGACCGAGAATTCGCGCGTTCTGGCGTTGTAAGTCGCGCGCACATTCAAAGGTGCGCTTGCAAAGCCCGTACGCTCCTGTTGAGATGCACCTTCATCCGCGTGACTACCCAAACGCAAGAGCGAAGCATGTCGGGCATCGTCGTTGTCGAAAGTTCGGCCACTCTCAACCATCTGCTGCAACGCACGTTGGCGGCGGCCAAGCAGAGCGCTGATCGAGTTCTCAATACCTATGCCGAAGCCAGCGACCTGCTCGATTCGATCGAGGCCGGCGCGGTCAAAACCAAGGTGATGCTGATTGGCGCGCCGCAACGCACCAACACTGAGTTCGAGGCGTTAATGAACGCGCTCGCACAGGGCCGTGCAGCGGGGCTCGCAATATTGGTTTTGAGCCACGAAAAGACGCCGTTTTTGACCGCGTGGATGGCCAAGCGGCGCAATGCCTATCTATTGTTGTGGTCGAATTTCGGGCGCATCCCCGCGGCGCTGACACAGATGATGCCGGCCGAAAACACACTCGGTGAAGCACTGGGACCCGCGCCTGAGACGCTGGCACGCATGGCCACCTCGCCGCCCTTGCGCGTACTTTTTGTTGATGATTCGCAGAGCGTGCGCTTCGCTTACCGCTCCTTGCTTGAAAACCACGGATTTCTGGTCGACACCGCGGCCTCTGTCCAAGAAGGCTTCACCAAGGGCCAGACTGGCGGCTACGACCTCGCCATCATCGATTACTACCTGCCCGATGGCAGTGGCGACGAACTCACGCGCAAGTTTGTGCAGACGCCATCGACGCACAATATGCCGATCGCGATGATCACCGGCAGCTACAAGGACGCGATCATTAAGAAATGCCTCGAAGCCGGGGCGATGGAATGCATGTTCAAAAATGAGGTGCTGGAGCTGACGCTGGTACGCATTAAGGCGCTCGCGCGGACGATTCAGATGCAAAAATCAGTCGAGGCCGAGCGGCAACGGCTCGACAGCATTTTGCAGTCGGTTGGCGACGGTGTGTACGGCGTCGATGCGCAGGGCGGCGTGAGCTTCGCCAACCCGGCTGCGGTGCGCATGCTCGAATTCGTCGACGAGAAAGAACTCACGGGCAAATCCGCGCACCATCTATTTCACTTCGCCGCCGAAGACGGCGAGCGCGTGAGCCTGCATGAATCTCCCTTGAGCCGCGCCTATGCGGAGGGCATGGAACTTAAGGCCTATGAAACCGTGTTTTGGACGCGCGGCGGCCAAGCGCTGCCGGTGGAATGCAGCGTGCTGCCGCTGACCATTTCGGGCCGGCGCGAAGGCACCGTGGTTGTGTTCCGCAATATTTCCGAACGCAAGAGTGCGGATCGTTTGCGCTGGGAGTTGTTGCACGACCAACTGACTGGCGTCGCCAACCGGCGTTCAATAAATCAGTCGCTGGCACAAGAACTGGAACGCAAGCGCGAACGTGGTGGTTATTCGGCCCTGTTGTTCATTGATCTGGACCGTTTCGGATCCTTTGTCGAGAACGCGGGCGCGCAAGCGGCGGATCGCATCCTGGTTGACGTGGCGCAGTTGTTGAACCAGCGTTTGCGTCCCGACGACCAACTGGCACGGCTGGAAAACGACCATTTCGCACTGCTGTTGTCGAATGTGCAGTTGGATAATCTATTCACCATCGCCGATAGTTTTCGCGAGCTGATCAAAGAGACGCGCGTGCAGCTTTTTGGACGCCCGAGCACGCTCACGGCGTCCGTCGGTGTCGCCATTTTGAGTGGCGATACGCCGAGCGCAGAATATGTGTTGGAACATGCTCGCCTTTCATGCCAGGACGCTAAACGTCGCGGCCGTGATCAGACGCAGATTTTTGTGGCCGGTACTGACTCTCGAATCGCGCGCGAGTTGGATGCGGGCTGGATCGTGCGCCTCAAGGAAGCCCTGCACGAAGATCGTTTCATGCTGCTGGCGCAACCCATCCTGCCGATCAAATCCTTGACGGGTCTTGACGAGGCCAAGTTACAAGCCAAGGGCTGGGATGTGCTGGCGGACAGCAATGAGGAAGCCTTGTTTGAGGTGCTGATCCGCATGTTCAATCGGGATGGGCAGATCGTGCGGCCCTCCGTCTTTGTGCCGCTGGCCGAGCGCGTGGGCATGATGCCCAAGATCGATCTGTGGGTGATCGGCCAGGCACTGAACTTCCTCAGCAGCGTGCCCGATAACTCGCGCATTGGGCTGACAGTGAATCTGTCCAATGCCACTTTGCAGGACGGCGACTCGCTCAAGTTGATCGAAGGATTGGTTGCGAGTTCCGGCAGTTCATCGCACCGATTGATCTTTGAGATCACCGAGACCAGCGAGATTGGCAGCTTGCACACCGCACGTCGGTTCATGCAGAACCTGCGCAAACTTGGCGTGCGCTTTGCACTCGATGACTTCGGCACCGGGTTCAGCTCGATCTCACACCTGAAACATTTGCCTGTCGATTTCGTCAAGATCGAGGGGAGTTTTATCGCCGACTTAAACGAATCGGAGCGCGACCGCACCATGGTGCGCTCGATGATCGCGCTCGCGCATGCGCTGGAGCTACGCGTGATCGCCGAACATGTGGACGGCTTTCACACGCTGCGTTGGCTCGGCGAATGCGGCGCGGATTACGCGCAAGGCTATTTTCTGGGCGAGCCTGTTCGCTTCGAAGAAATCGACTTCGCGACCTTGCAGATTCATTGAGCCATGGTCCATGAGGCCGGTTCGGAGGCAGCGCTGACGTCATCCCCTGCAGTTGTGATCTCACCGTGGCGTTTTTTGCTCGCCGATCGAGCGGTGCGCTTTGCCAGTGGTTTGCTGTTGTTGCTCGCCGCCATCGCGGTCCTTGGGCCCTTAGTTCTCAGCTATGCGCCAGATCAGCCGATCTGGGAGGACGCGATGCGCGGGCCTTCTTTGGCGCATTGGCTGGGCAGCGATGCAATCGGTCGCGACATGCTCGCGCGCGTGATTGCAGGGACCGGTGTTTCGCTGTTGATCGGCTTCGGCGCCGGGCTGCTGGCACTCGCCATCGGCATCGTGCTCGGCGGCATTGCGGGCTATGTCGGGGGTTGGGCCGACGAATGGCTGATGCGCATCAACGATTTGTTACTGAGCTTGCCGCTGCTACTCGTGGCGATCTTGCTCATGAGTTTTGCCGAGCCCTCGTTGTGGTGGTTGATGGCATTGATTGGCGGCTTCGGCAGCCTCGACGCGGCACGCTTGCTGCGCATCGAGGCGCGGCGATTACGTCACGCCGATTTCCTGCTGGCAGCGGAATTACAGGGGCTGAAGCGCGTACAAATTCTGCGCATCCATCTGTTGCCGAATCTGTTGCCAGTTGCGATGACTGCTTTGGGCGCCGTAGTACCGCAGGCCATTTTGGTCGAATCCTTCCTGGCATTTCTCGGCCTATCGCCGACCGAACGCATTGGCAGCTTAGGCACGTTGCTGTCTGAGGGTGTGCAGGATTTACAGTGGGCGCCGTGGACTTTACTCGGCCCGGCGGTTGCATTGGCGCTGATTTTGATCGGTTTTGGACTGCTCGGCGATGCCTTGCGATCGCGCCTGCGCGAGCTCACGGGTGCTGCAATTTGAGCGCCATGCCGGAATTCGGCGCCATGCCAAACGCAGGCTGTGTATTGCAGGCGTGCGCGTTGAGTGTGGGTTTCGATGGCCACACGCGCCCCGTGCTGGCTGGCTTGGATCTGCGCTTGAGCGCGGGCGAATGCGTCGGGCTGGTGGGGAGTTCTGGATCAGGTAAGTCGATGACCGCGCGCGCGCTGTTGGGATTGCTGCCTGAAGGCGCGCGTAAACTGTCTGGCAGCGTGTCGGTTGGAGGGCGCGAGTTGCGCATGGAGCGCGATTTCGCCGCCGTGCGCGGATCGCAGATTGCCTATGTATTCCAAGATGCCGCCGCCAGCTTGCATCCACTCAAGCGTATTGGCGCACAGCTAGCCGAATGCGCGCGCGTACACGGACTCACGCGCGCTCGCACCGCGTTGAGCGTGGTCGCGGACGCGCTGCAGGAAGTTGGATTGGAGGTCAGCACGCAACTGTTGCGCGCCTATCCGCACCAACTCTCGGGCGGACAGCGCCAGCGCGTGATGCTGGCGCTGACCTTGTTGCCGAGGCCAGCGGTGCTGATCGCCGATGAGCCGACCAGCGCGCTCGATCCGGTGCTCGCGCGGCGCGTGTGTGATTTGCTCGCCCAACTGGTGAGCGTGCGTGGCATGGCTTTGCTGTTGATCTCGCACGATCTGCCGCGCGTGGCGGAGTTGTGTTCGCATGTGCTGGTGCTGGATCACGGCAACGTGGTCGAATCCGGCGCACCGGCGCAGTTGATGGCGCATGGCCGTGCAGCGGCAACGCAGCGATTGACTGCGGCGCTCAAGCAAAGCCCGTATGCGACGTCAATCGCGAACACTGCTGCGCCCGTTTTGCAGGCGGATTCGGTCGGTATGCGTTTTCAAACGGCGTGGCGCTGGCCGTGGATGCCAGCCTGCGACCCGGTGTTGCAAAACATCCATCTCACGCTAAAACCAGCCGAACGTTTAGGCGTGGTCGGCAGCTCCGGCTCCGGCAAATCCACCCTCGCGCGCGTTTTGCTCGGGCTGTTGCCGACCGCAAGCGGTGAGGTGCGCTGGTTTGGAAAGTCGCTGGCGCAGCAATCCGCATCCATACGACGCGCATGGCGACCACGCGTGCAAATGGTGTTTCAGGATCCGATGCGCAGCCTGGATCCCTTGCAGCGGATCGACGCGATGTTGGCGTTGGCGCAATCGCGGGCGTGGGTTGATTCATCCCTAGACGGTGGAAGTCGATTGACTAGGGCCGAGATTGAAAAAGCATCAATTGGGCTGTTGGAAAGCGTGGGTCTGGACGCCTCGACCATGCGCCGCTATCCGAATCAATTCTCGGGCGGGCAGCGCCAACGCCTAGCCATTGCGCGCGCATTGGCCACATGCCCGCAAGTGCTCATCTGCGATGAAGCCACCAGCGCGCTCGACAGCGCCACGCAAGCGCAAATCCTCGATCTACTCGATCGCTTGGCCTTCGAACGCCAGTTAGCACTCATCTTCATCGCGCACGATCTGCTCGCCGTGGCTAGGCTGTGTCAGCGCCTGATCGTGCTCGACGCGGGGCGCGTGGTGGAAGTTGGTGACGCGCGCGAATGCATCGCAAACCCGCAATCAGACGCCTTGCGGGCCTTGGTCGCGGCGATGCCGATTGGATGGCGTGGCACTTGATGGTGCCCGTTAAGCGAATGCGCGGCGGTCAAGGCAAAAGCGGGGCTGGGGACTGGGAGCTGGGGCGAACACGATGGGCTAGAAAGGCGCGTACAACTCAGCGGTCAATGGTGCGCCCCATCACCCAGCCCCGCTCTTGCTTCAGAGCCGCCTCACAACGACTCCACATAATCCGCAACTTGCGCCAAGCAGGTGAATGATTGTGGGGTGGTATCACTCAAGCGCCATTCGTGTGCGTCGCGGTTGATCCAGCCGGCGTGTAGACCGGCGCCGAGTGCGCCGAGGACGTCTTGTTCGGGGTGATCGCCGATGTGCAAGGTTGTTGCAGGCTCGCTGCCGGCGGCCGTACACGCGGCGAGAAAGATGCGCGGATCGGGTTTGGCACGGCCAAATTCTCGGGCAGTGATCGATGCGCGGAAGTGCTGCCGCAGGCCAACGCGATCGAGGCAGGCGTTGCCATTGGATAAGGACACTAGCGGCACTCGACTCGCCAAGCGTTCGAGTGCATCCGCGACCTCCGGGTACAACTCCACTTGGTTGCGTGCCGCGTAGAACACTTCGAAAGCCTGATCGACTTCGCGCTTCCCATAGCCGTGCGGGACAAGCGCCTCGCGCAGACAGATCAGGCGCAATTCGGTGAAGTCGTGGCCGAGTTCCGGATGCCGCGCGAACACGCGATCACGCAAGTCGCGCATGGCGGGTAGCGGCAGTGCGATGACGACTTCTGGACAGTTTTCTTGCATCCAGGTGTACATCGCGCTGTCGGCGCGTTCGATCACCGGGCCTATGGGCCACAAGGTGTCGTCGAGATCGAGGGTCACAGCATGAAGGCGCATATGCCCATGATAGCGGCCGTCGGCATAGGAAAACCCGCGTTGCATCGCGCTCCGCAGCATTTTTCACGTGGGCGGCGGCCGCGCTGAAGGATTTCTTAGGCTTTGTTGAGGCTTGATTTCGCCGACGCGATAGCGGCTACGCTGAGTTCATCGCCAAAGCGATTGGCGATCCAAGGCGCGCAGCAGCGCGAGGACGAGCAGGACGACACGGGTGATCTCCCTTGGGAAACTTTTCCTGAGTCTCGTGACCGAATCCCACCTGCGCTTCATCGCGCTCCTTCGCGCCTTGGGATAGTTCAGTATGAGCGGCGGTGCGCGCGCGCGAGACTTCTGGATAAGCTGTCCACGACAGGGCGTGTCATTCCCAAGAACTGGCGAAACCAGCTTTCTCAGCGGGTTGGGTAAGAGCGGGATCTGCGCATTTGCGCGGATGACGGCTGCTTTAGAGAGCCTGCCGCGAATCGGCAATGCTCAACTGCTGCGCAAGGCCGAACGCAAGGCGCGCACTTCCGCGTCCAACATCGCGGGGTCGGCGATCAAATCCGAAAGCTCTGCACGAATGCTGATTGCAAGGCGATCGCGCATGCGTTTGAGCGTGACCGCGAGCGTGTTGACGCGCATACCGTGTGCTTGCGCAATCACTTTCAGCGCGCCCTGATCGCGCGGCTCGAACAGTACCGGCGACAAGGCATCGAATAGCACCAATCGCGCGTCGCCGTGCAATTGCGTACGCAGCCGGCCAAGTGCGCGCTCGACAACGCCGAGTGCGAATCGGCGATCAAAATCCTGCTCAGGCGGCAGGCTTGGATCAGCCAGTGTGTCGATCACGTCTAGGCTCAACTGCATTGTCGTGCCAGTGCGCTTGAGCGCCAGTTCGCTTGTCCGCGTGTCGATCAGGAAGTGGCGCAATTGCACACGCAGCAACTGGCGGAATTTACCGCGCAGCGGATCAGCAGCCAGATCACCGCGCTTCTCCAGAAACTGCACGAAAAAGGCCTGCGTTAAATCCTCGGCATCGGCGATCACATACCCGGCCTGTCGTACATAGGCGAGCACCGGCGCTCGATAACGCGCGCACAAATCCGCCAGTGCCGCGGCAGCTTGCGCATCACCCGCACGCGCATTGATTACCAAGCTCCAGCGCGTGGTTTCAAAGCCACTCATGGCGCGCTCCGGCGAGCCCACTGTGTGGCGGCGGCGGGCAAATCGAGGCGATCCAACAGTGCCGTGAAACGGGGCTCGCCCGCCAAGACCTCGATGCCGAACGCGGGCTGCGCGATCCACAACGGCAACTGCGGATCGTGCTGCAAATACATTGATTCCAGGGTATCGAGCGCGCCGCTAAAGTCAGCTAACGCCAACTGCAATGCAGCTTGACTTTGCGCATCGACGCGATTGCCTAAGGCCAGTTCGCGCTGCTGTTGGCGCTGCAATTTCTGCAATGCCTCAGCGTCGCCCTTGCAGGCAAACAGAAAGGCCAAAGTAGTCTCGATCGCGGGCTGGTTGCGGGCAAAGGTGCGCCATTGCTCAATGATTTTTAGGCCTTCATCGCAGCGTCGCATCTGCGCGAGGGCCAATACGCGCGCTCGCCACAAGCGGCTTTCACGCGGGTAGCGTTGGCTGGCTTCGATGGCGGTATCCAGGCCCGCCTGCAGGCGCGCGTCGGCGATGAAGGCCTGCGCTAAGGCCGCCCAGGCGTCCACCGAATCGGGCGCGCTGCGTATCCAGCGTCGAGCATAAGAAATCGCACGCGACTTTGACCCGAGCAGTGCGTAGACGCGGCTTGCCAGCGCCTGGACCTGCGCGTCCGCGGGTGCCAACGATAAGGCCAGGCTCAAGTCGCGCTCGCACGAATCCCACTGGTAGGCGGCGCATGCGAGTTCGCTGCGCAACACATAGGCGAGCGGCGCATCGGGATCTTGACGCAGCGCTTGAGCGAGCAATGGGGCGACCTGCGCCTCGCGCCATTGCGCATCTCGTCCGAATAAACGCGCTTCCTGGATGTAGCTTTGCGCCAGCAACGCGCTCGCCGTGGCGAAGTTTTTATCGCTCACGAGCGCTGTGTTGAGGTGCGTGCGCGCGGCCTCGATGGACTCGCGGTTGTCGCTCGCCAGTAAGCGCTTCGCCTGGTCCACTTCGGCGAGTGCTGCGAGGCTATGCGTGCGTTCACGCATCAGACGCGCCCGATCTGGATCAGCCAACTGATCGATCAGTCGCTCGCTGATGCCCAGCGCCAGCTCATCCACGATCTCCAGGAGATCGTCGGCATTGCGCTCGAAATCAGCGCTCCAGCGCACCGTGCCACGCGCGGTCTCGACCAGTTCTGCACCCACGCGCACACCTTCGGGCGCGCGCCGAATGCTGCAGTGCAGGACCACACTCGCACCGGATCTCTTACCCAACGCTTGCGGATCGCGCGTGCTCGCGGTCAAGGCAATGCTGGTCGCGCTCGCGATCACGGTCAGTTCGCGCAAGCGACTTAAACGATGAATCAGCGCTTGCGCGAGCGTATCGCCCAACTCGCGATGCGCTTGCACGTTGGCAAAACTCTCGCACGGCATCACCAAAATCGTCGCGAGTGCAGGATCGCGGCCCAGCACCGAGCCCTCGGTGGTACGCTTCGTGAAAGTAAACGCCAGCACCACGATCAATAGCAGCGCGATCACAGCCGTCCACCGACGCCAGCGCGGCAAAAGTGCAGGAATGACGGCGATCGGCTTGTCACCGGTATGAAACAAGTCGGCTGCGGCCAGTATTTCCGCTTCCGGCCCGTGGGCTGGATCCCCGAATCCGATTGGCCCAAGGTGCGCTAGCGCGTCAATTGCGCGCAGCAAGGCATTCGCGTCCGCAAAGCGCTGCGCGGGCTGTTTAGCCAATAGGCGATCCAACACGGGCTGCCAGCTTGCGTGTGGCTGCGCCAGCATCGGCACCGGCGCCTGCAAATGCTGCATGCCAATCGACCAGCCGTCTCTGCCGAGAAATGGCAGCCGTCCGCTCAGACATTGGTAGAAAACCACGCCCAAACTGTAAAGATCGGCACGGCCATCGAGTTCGCCGCCCTGCCATTGCTCCGGCGCCATATAGCCGGGCGTGCCGATGGTGCTGCCTTCAGCCGTCAGCGACTGATTCAAACCGCCTAAGCGCGCGATGCCGAAATCCGTGAGGATGTGTGCGCCGTCGTCGTCAAGCAGGATGTTCTCGGGTTTGACATCGCGATGCACCACACCCGCACGGTGCGCATGCCCGAGCGCCGCTGCCGTTTCGCGCAGCACGCGCACCGCATGCGCTGGATCCAGTGGAAAATCGAGCTGGCTGAGTGCGCCGCGCGGCAGCCAAGCCAGTGCCAGATACGGCTGGTCGCCCGCGACACCGACATCGAAGATCTGCACGATATGCCGGTGTCGCAAACCGGCCGCGATTCGCCCCTCGCGCACGAATCGCTGCGCGAGGGCGGCATCACGCGCGAGCAGTGGCGCCAGCACCTTCAGCGCCACATGACGACCCAGCGACTCCTGCTCAGCCAGATAGACCGTGGCCATGCCGCCACGGCCAATCTCGCGCACGATGCGATAGCCAGGAATCTCAATCATGACCGGACATCACGCGTGGCTGACTGTGCATGCCCCAGCGACTGCAAGCTAGGGCTGGACGACAGGGATTACGGCCGCGGAAACGAGCACTGGCAGCTCCCAAAATTCGCCACGATTGTCTTCCAGATTGCGCATGCGCAGCACTTGGCGTGCACCGTCCCATTCAAAAGCGTGACGTGCGCTGTCCCGTTCCGGCGGTCGCTTTGAGAATGCCGCAGCCGCGAGTTCTGGCGTCATCCCGCGCATTGCCACCGCATTGGCCAGCAATCGCATGCGCGCGTCTAAGTCCAGGATGCGCCAGTAGTAATCAGAGTAATCGGGGCCGGTGGCACCGATCAATGAGCACCCGAGCGGATCAAAAAACTTGTCGACGGCGGTGCAATCGGTGGCCACGGGCGGAATCACCGGATCGCGCTGTGCGATACGTTGCCGATGGATCTCTTGGCAATACGGCGCCATCGAGCGCGCTGCGTGGCGGATCACGTTTGCGTCGTTGACCAAGGGCCGCAAAATCGAATTCTCGGTGGAAGCAGGCCCCGGAAACACGCTGTTGCTTTCGAAGGAATACTTTGTCGAGAGGAACTCATTGCGCATGACTGCGCATTGATTGGCTTCCTCGTCGGTCAACGGCGCGAACACCTCCGGGCAAGGTGGCGCCATCTCCGGCGGTGATTCGAGCAGCATTTCTGCATACAACTTGGTCGCATTCGCCATCTGCGCCACGCCGATCATGTCGTAAATCAGCATGTCAGTATGCGAGCGCACCTGCCGCCACGACGCCGTATCCGCGCACAAGGAAGCGAACGCCGCAGCGCGATTGCCATCGACGAATTTCAGCGCAGCATCCGCCAGCGCTAGATTGATCACGCTGCCCGTGCTGCCGATCGGCGAGTCATAACGCGGCTCGAATCCATAGGGAAAGTGATCGTAATGCGCCAGCCAGCGCGAGCGCTCGAGGCGCGGGGCGAAATCGGCGATCACCTTGCGCGTTGCCTCAGGGGCTTTCTGCACGCGCGCCAGGCAGCTATCCGCCCACGCTTCGCACAACGCGGGATCTTTGCCGTTGGGCGTTGCTATGTCTGCGAAACGTCCCTTAGCCGACGATTGGAAATTGCCCAAACCGCCGATTTGCAGCGCTGCGTTGTATGCCTCAACGTCAGCCGCCATCACCGCAGCCAACTGATCCTCCGGCACCGCATAACTCATCAACCACATCGCTGCGGAGCCATCACGCTCACCGCTGACATTCGCCGGCACCGGTTCCAAAGCCGCCAACGCCGCCATGTCCTGCGCCGTCGGCCGCGGCAGCCACTCGCTCAACACCAGCGCCACCCACAAGCCAAACACCAACACCGCACTCATCACCCACCGCAACAGCCTACGCATTGCCATCCACTCCCGTTGAACGCTCAATAGCCAATACGGTGATTCATGACGGGAGATTACAGCGGCTTCGTATTTTTGTTGGTCCGCGCTGAGAGCGATGGCCGTGATTGCGCGGCCGACCTGCAGAAGAGCCAGATCAAAGGTTCAACGCAAAGACGCAAAGACGCAGAGGAAAAAAAGGGACGCGGAGAAAAACAGGACGAGAAAAGAGAGATTGCAGCGGAGAGTTCATGGGTAGGCTGTCACCGCTAGCCAAGCGCGTACGGCTCAAAAACCGAGTTCGTGCCGGGCTTGGCTCCCCTCTCCCACGCTGTTTTGGGAGAGGGGCCGGGGGTGAGGGCGCTCTCGCGTTTAGCCCGGGCCGATCGTCAATATTGGGCCGCAGCCATCGGCGATGCGGTGACAATTTTGGGTCGCCCGCCGCGCAGTCAAAATTGACCACAAATGCGGCACCAACCAACGCTGCGCCCCAGCACCCAGCCCCGCTCTTGCTTTGCAAAGCCCCGCTCTTGCTTCCCCCATTCCAACCTCACACAGCCCTACGACGCCTTGCCCTTGCCAATCCGACGCATGAGCGCGTCGACTTCGCCGCGGACGGCGCGGACTTGTTCCCAGATATCGTGGTCTAGCGTCATCTTGTGGTGAAGCGCGGAGACGATCGGCACTAAGGTGCTTTCGTAAACTTGGGCGAGTTTGGTGAGGGCCTCGTTGAGCGCCGGTGGGGCTTCTAAGCGCGGATCGCGGGCGAGCGCTGTGTGGATTTGTTTGAGCACGAGTATTGCGTGTTTGGCTTCAAGCGCGCGGCTGGCTTGCTGGTCGACGACGAGCTGCTCGCGGCGCTCGGATTGCTGGTTCTGACGGCCAATCTCGGTGCCCTGTTTTTCCAGTTGTACGGCGATCTCGGCCAACATTTGCGTCGCCCGGGTCGCGCCATCTGCGTCTTTGCCGCCCTGCTTCGCCAAACGTTTGAAGTTGTCGCACACGGCAGACCACCGCGCTTGTTCGTCCGGCGATGGGCTACCGATCAATCGCGCCAGATTGAGCAGATTTTCCTCGGCACGCGCGCCCAATGTTTGCGCCTCGGCCCGATAGTGATCGCGGATCAGCGAATCGAGTTCAGCCGGTGTCATCAGCGGGCTTAGCTGTGCCGACAACTTGACCATATTGCGATAGCTGCCTTGTAGCTTGAACGGCGGCTCGGTGCGGTAGGCGTCGTCCTGCGCCGCGCTCGCCACATAGGCGGCATTGACGCGCATCAGCACATCGCGCACGGCGACCATGCGTTTGACCAATTCCACGCTGGCGGCCGGTAAGCCGGGCGGCAAGGCTTCCTCGTCGCCGCGCGCCACGCGAAGCACCGCCAGGATCTCGGCGCGCGGACGCTCGGCCAATGGCGCCGTCAACGGATGCGCGGTCAACGAATTCTCGATGTAGCTATCGGCGAACAGCGCCTCGCGTCCACTCAACACATCGCCCAAGTTGTAGACGTCGGCGCGATTGGAAAGCATGTCCGGGATACGAAAGACATCTCCGCTCTCGGTGTATGGATTGCCGGCCATCACCAGCGCGAAGCGCTTGCCGCGCAGATCAATGGTGCGTGCGACACCATCAATCACCGCGTCGATACGCCGCGTACCATCGGCGACGCTGATGAATTTCTGCAAGAACTCAGACGACAAATGCTGGATATCGTCCAGATACAGCATCACATTGACGCCCATCGCCAAGCCCAGATTGAGCTTGATCAACTCCTCGGCGCCACCGCGCTCTGGCGCTTGCGCGGGGTCGAGCGAGACCACATCGTGACCCAAGGTCGGCCCGTTCACGCGCACGAAGATCATGCCCATGCGGTCAGCCAGATATTCCATCAAGGTGGTCTTGCCATAGCCAGGCGGCGAGATCAGCAGCAACATGCCTGAACGATCACTGCGCTGCTCGCCGACCGTGCCAATCTGCTTGGCGAGGTTGTTTCCGAGCAGCGGCAAATAGACTTCATCGATCAAACGATTGCGCACGAATCCGGCCATCGGCTTGGCCTGAAAACGCGCGAGGCCCAAGCGCAGGCGTTCGCGTTCGCTGATGCGGTGACGCAAAGCCGCAAAGGCCCGCCAGCTCGGTTCAGTATCTTGGGTATAGGCCGCCAAACGCGTCAGAAACTCGGCGACATCAATATCCATGCGGCCATTGACGACGCGTGGATGCTCAGCGCGCAGGTCCTCGACGACGGCGTGCAGCCCCACGTTGACACGCGTGCGCGGCAGTTCTGGGAAACACAGGATGGCTGCCGCTTCGAGCGCAATTGAGGCTCGCGGTTTGTCGCCATCGCCCGCTACGCCTTGGGCCCACTGCTGCGCCAACGCAAGGCGCTCGGCCATCGGCGTGCCGCTCGCGAGCGCGGCTTGCGCATGGCGCGAGACCTCGCGGCTGACGCGTTCGGCCAAATCCAGTGCCTCAGCCGCCGCGACGAATGCCGGCGATTCCACACCCAAACTAGCGACGAGATGCCGCGCGGCGGCGGCGAGCACCGTGGCATCCTCGCTGATTCCCAAAGCCAATGCACTGGCTTTAAGCTGCGCAATCCACGATGACGGCAAGGGCAAAGCCTGTCGCCGTTCGAGAAACCAGTGCAGACCTGCCGCATGTGCGCGCAGATCAACTTGCGCGTCGGCGGACAAGCCATGGTAGGCCGACTGAGCCAACACGCGCGCGCTTGCCGGCCAACGCAACTCACCGGCATGGCTGGCCAGTGCCGCGAGCACTCGCAAGATGCGTGCGGCGTCAGCATCGTGTACGCCGCGCTGATAGTCCTCGCTGGGATGGCGCTGGGCCTCGGCACTGATCAATTCTTCCAGCGTGTTGCCTTCGGCCGCAATCAATGCAGACTGCAACGCGGCGTCGCCATGCTCAATGCGCAGCCACAAGCGGTAAGCCAGAAATTCGGCGCGCGCGACTTGGTCAGTCTCGTTCGGCAGCGACTGGCCCCAAACAGGCGCAAAAGCTAATGCCTCCGGCTCGTCTAAACGTCGCTGATAGTCGGTGCCGGTCAGTTGCAGGCTGAGGCCCTTGGCATCATGCATCAACGCCAGATCCAGCGGTCGACGTTCGATCGTGAAGCGATGTTTGCCAAGGCTCAAAGCCTCGCCGGAGGCGCCCAATTCAGTGCGGTCGCGCAAGTCGCGTAGTGCCGACTCTTTAAGCGAGCGCAAACGCCCGGCGAGTTCGTCGGCGACCACCGCGGAACCCAATTCGCGCAATTGGCCGATCTGTGCAGCGGCGCGTTCGACCAATGAGTCGCCAGCAAAAAAGGCCTGCAATTCATCCGCTTGGTTGAGCTTGGCACTGCGCCTGGGGATGCCATCGAGCACGCGGCTGACAGCATCTTTCAAACCTTGGGCGCGCTTCTCGCGCTGCGCGACGATTTGTTCGCGCTTGGCCGCAAAGGCTTCGAGCGCAGATTCGCGGCGCGTGGTGAGTTCAAGCAAAAACTGCGGCTGCTCGCCGAAACGGCCATCGAGTTGTTCGATCTGACCCAGCAGCCGTGCCAGGGCTTCGTCAACTGCTTCGGGTGTCTCGCAACGCGCGAGCAGATTGGTCAGCGACTGCTCCAGTACGGTCAATTGCGCACCAAATTCGATGCCCTGCTCGTCTTCCAGCAGGCCATCCCGACGCGTGCGCAGCGCAGCGCGGATGCGGTTCACTTCGGAATACAGTTTGGAGGTTTCCCCGAGCAGGCTGGCGCGTTGCTGCGCGTCACTTTGCTCGAAGCTGCCGATCAACTCAGACAAGCCATCCAAGGATTCGGCCAACGCATCGAGCTTTTCGGAAATGCTGGTGAGCACGCTGCTGCTCTTGGCCTGATCGACCGCCTCGGTTGATTCGGCCAGGCCTTTGCGCAGGCTGGCAAACGCGGCGGGGTCGGCGAAGAACTTTAGCGCGCGCGCGCCGATGCGATTCAGCTCCTCCAACAAGCGCGCGTCCATGACATCAACCGCCGCAGCGCTGACGTAAGCAATCTCGCGCAAACTGTTGAGCTCGCCGCGCTTGCGCTTGAGCGAACGAATCGCTTCAGTGAAGTCCTCAGGCTTTTGCCACAACAGGCTGACGATGCGCGAAATGAGTTCGCCGACTTCCTTTTCGGTCGCGGAAACCGCGGTAGTGGCCGCCAATTTCGCGCGTTCTAACTGGTCGAATGCGGCCAGCGCATCGCGCCCGCTGCGAGCCAGTGTGCTAACTTCTGCGGCGATTTCGCCAACGTCTTTTTCAGCCAGCCACGGATAGGCATCGGACGTGCGGCTGCTAAGTTTGAGCAAGCGCTCGTAGGCGCCTTGGCTGGCGGCGTCTTCAGCCAGTCGCGTCAGTTCACGCAATTCGGCGAGCGCGCGCACCACGCTGGCATTGCCCAATCTGCCCAGCAATCCGCCGACGCGAGGCTGCGCATTGGCGTGCTCTTCAAAGGCGAAGGGCGTGCGCCAAAACTGCATGGTGTGCGCGCGCGTGGGCTCAGTCCCTTCCGGCGTAACGAGAAGGATGCGACCGTCTTCAAAGCGCGCATAGCCGTTACCCAGCAGTGGCTGTCCGATGGCGCGATCGATCAAGTTATAGGAAAGTAGCGCGTAGCGCCCGAAGATCCGCTCATAGAACACATAGAGCACATCTTCGCCGCTGGGTGCGCGGATCGTACGTTTGAGTTTGAAGCCAGCAAAGTCGACGCCGAGGCCCTTGAAATTCTTCGACTCGCCCGATTCCAGGTAATAGCCACCCGGAAATACGATGCCGTGATCCTCAGGCAACTCGACACAGGAATCGCCGATCGCATCGATGCGTAAGATCGTTTTCAAGCGCCGGTTGTAGACCAGATAGCGCGTCTGATTCTCGCGATATGGCTTGATCGCCAGCAGGATCAACGCACTCAGATCGGCATAACTGATTTGCGCATCGGCCAGCGCCTGATTACGGTCTTCAACCGGCTCGCTGTAAATGCCGAGGCCGGACTCGGTGTTGTTCTCTATCTTGATCGTCAGATCGCCGCCGACGGTTTCGACGAAGATCGTATCGAGAATGTTTACGTGCGAATGGCGGCCCAATACGTGCTGCTCGCGCGTGACTGGGGTCCACTCAAAACCGTGCGTAGGCGGCAATACGTGGTCGCGCTCGCCGCGATTGTCGAGGTAGCTGACGCCCCCACCGCGCTCCAAAGCGAAACGGAACACGCGCATATCGCCGACATTGCTGCCGGTACGAAAGATCAGCAGCAAGCGCTCATTGGCGATGCGAAGCTGGTCCAGCGTGGTCGCACGGTAGTAGGTAAACAGCTCGCGGAAATCGGCGTTGAAGCGCGCGTCGTCGAGAAAGCTTCCTGCAATCGGAAAGGCTTCCAGTTCCGCGCCATCGGCGTCTTCTTTGAGCTTGTACAAGCAGAAGACGTCCTCGACGCGCGTCTCTTTTTTCAGGCCGATGAAAACGTTGTAGCCAAACAGCAGCCACTCACCCACGCGCACGATGTCGCGTTCAACACAATTGTTGTCGGTGCGTGCGGTCAGCCGCGCGAGCAGTTTGGATTCCACGCGGCCAAACAAGGCAAGGCGCTGTGCATTCAGCGCGTCGACCTTGGTGCGCAGCACCGCCGAGGCCGAACTTAGGCGTTTCTTCAGCAGATCGAAGGTCGCGGAGGCTTCGGACATGATGGGGCTCTTATGGTCTGAACTTGGCCCGGCCATGTGTCACGGCCGGGCCCCACGCGACGGTCAATGTCGAATCTGCCGCGCCTAGGTTTTAGTCAACCTGCGGCGCAGCGAACGGCTTGATCCGACCGACATTGTGAACACGCACGCGACTAGCTCGCGTCATCGAGCAAACGTTTCAACATTTCCACATCGGTGCTTTTGCCGTTGGCGATCAGCTTCTGCATCAATGCGGCCACCGAGAGATCGCGCACTGCGCCGGCGCCGCCCACGGCTGCGACCAGATCTTTGGCGTCGTGGATAAGATCGCGTTTGCCCGATTTGTGATCAGCCAGCGCGGCGCTCAACAATTTGCTGTGATCGACGGTGCCATCGATGGCCTTGCCGATCGACAAACTGCGCATAAAGCGCTCGAAGTACTCACCATCGCCGCCCACGATCTCGATCTTGGAATGCTCGATGGCCTTCCCGAGAACGATTGCCTGCTCGCGTGCGATGGATTGATTGGCCTCGATGGCTTTAAGGTTTTCTGCATGCGTGTAATCGAGCTGCATGCGTTGTTCCTCATGTGCGCGGATTTCCGCGCTCATCGATTTCATCGCCTCGAACTTATTGGTGAGGCCAGTCGATTCCGCGGCGAAACGTGCGGCAATAGCACTCGCATCGGCCGCACCGAATTTCTCGCGACCAATGGCTTCGGCTTCCAGCTTCTGGCGCAGCGCATCGGCGTGCGCAGTGCCTTGCTTGGCCACGGCATCTGCATCTGCAAGCTTGATCTGTGCTTCGGCAAAACCTTGCTTCTCATGGCCGCTGGCTTCGGCTTCCATGCGCAATCGCCGTGCTTCAGCTTCCGCAGTGCCGTGTTTGAGCACCGCTTCGGCATCCGCAATTTTGACTTTGGCCGCGACCAAGCCTTCTTTCTCGCGCGCATCAGCCTGCGCCATAGCCACCTTGGCGTCAGCGAAGCCTCCCGCCGCGGCTATGGCCTCAATACCTTCGGCCTCGCGCTTCTTCGATTCCGCACCTTTGGCGGCGACCGCGAGACGCGCGTCGGCCATGGTGATTTCCTCAGCCGCCTTGTGCTTGGCGCGCTGCTCTTCCGCTTGGGCCACACGTATCGAACTGATGTATTTCTCTTCGGCCACGCCTTCGGCGCGCACGATGGTGCTCTTCTTGACGCGCTCGGCTTCCTGCATGGTACGCAGGTTCTTAATCTCTTCTTCCTGCTCGGCCACGGTGCGATCAACCACGATGCGCTCGCGGATCACGTCGGCGATGGCCTTCTTCTGCACCTCGACGGCTTTCTCTTTCTCGATCTCTTGCAGGGTAACTTCGCGCTCGCGATCGACCACTTCCAGCGCGCGTGCGCGTGTGACTTTTTCCTCTTCGATGGCGACTGCGCGTAGGCGATTCTGCTGCGCGACTTCGGTTTCGCGTTTGACGTTTTCTTGCTGCACAGCGATCTGCTGATCGGCCAACAGGCGCGCGAGCTCAGACTTAGAACGTTCCTCAGCTTGCACCTTGGCGGACTCGGCCTCTTGGCGCGCCTGGGTGATCGCAATTTCGCGCAACTGATGCGCGAGCGCATGCGCCTGCTGGCGTTCCAACTCGTACACTGCTTCGGCGGTTTCTACGTCTTTCTTCTTGATCCGCATCTGCTCGTTGCGGCGGAATTCGTTGGTGCGGATGTTCTCTTCGGCCGTCAGTTCAGTGATCTTCTTGATGCCTTGGGCATCCAAGATATTGTTTGGATCGAGCTTTGCCAGCGGCGTTTGCTCAAGGAAATCGATGGCCGCATCTTCCAACACATAGCCGGATAAATCGTCGCCAATCTGGCGCACGATATCGTCGCGGAAGCGATCACGCGCCTGATACAACTCGACGAAATCCATCGATTTGCCGACGGTTTTCAGCGCCTCTGAAAACTTCGCGCTGAACAAATCTTCTAACGTTTCCTGGTGGCTGGCGCGCACGCAGCCAATCGATTGCGCCACGCGCAGGACGTCCTCGGTGGTCTTGTTAACGCGCACGAAAAACTTCACCTTGATGTCCGCGCGCATATTGTCGCGACAGATCAAGCCTTCTTTGCCCGAGCGCTCGATCTCGATGGTTTTGAGCGAGACATCCATAACCTCACAGCGATGCAGGATCGGAATCACCAGCCGTCCGGTAAACGTCACATCCGGCTCCGCACGCATGGTGTTGACGATCATCGCGTGGCCTTGGTCGACCTTCTGGTAGAACTTCGCCAGCAGCGCCAGGAAACCAAACACGAAGATCACCACAATGACAATGCCGGCGATCAATACGGGGAACGCGAGATCCATCTTGGATTCCTAATGGGTTGCGGATGGGGCGGGTGAATCGGTTTGACTATCGCTTTGGATATGCTGCCATCGCCTCGGGCGCTGTGTAAGCCTCGATGCGATAACGACCCGTGTGTGCATCGAGATCAATAATCAAAGCCGTTGATCCTTTTGTCAGCGCATTGGGCGTGTGCGCGTACACACGCAAATTGAGCGGTGAGCCTTGGCCGACGTTGACTTCGGCCTGACCAAAGCGCTCATCGACATTCAAGGTAAGAACTTTGCAAACCTTACCAAGCACGCTTTCCTGAGTAACACCTTTGTGTACGACAAATAGCGGCCGAAGGGGCCGCAAGCTCAAGGCCGCGAGCGGAATGGCGACGAACAATGTGACGATCAGCACAATCGTGCCGCTGATGATCAACGGTAGCGGCAGCCACGAGAGTACGAATCCAACCGCCAGCATGGTCAGCAGCCACCAATAGAACACGACACCGCTGGCGACTATCGAGAGTGGCAGCTTGTCCAAACCCAAAGCCATTAACGCGCCTGGATCGCCGTCGCCATCGTGCCCGTGCGCATCAATCTCGTGATGCCCGCCCAGCCAGTCTGGCCCGATATGGTCGAAATCCAGCAATCCGACCAGCGCCAGCAGCCAGAACACGAGCAAAGCGCCGATCAGAATCGACGGGATGATTCCTGGGTAATGCGAGAGTGCGTAGACAAAACTACTCATGACTTGCCCTTATTCGCAGGTTGGCTTTGAGCTTGCGCGAAGGTCACCAATGCCAGATTCACGCGTTCCTTGATGGCCAAATGATCGCCCGGATCGAGCTCGTATAGACGCCCCAATTCCACATAATCTTCACCACTCAGGCTCACCGTCAACCGCGGCCGCTTGGCCTGGCGCACCACCGACAGTCCCAACACCACGCGCACTTGATCCGAATTCGATAAATTCGCCTCAAAAGCCGCGCGCCGCACCGATTGCAGCACCGATTCCGACACATCAAACGCCACCTGCACTGCACGCAAGGCGGGCTGTGCGGATTGCCAGCGGGTGGGGAGAGGGGATTTCATTGAAGCCGGCACCCGGGAGCCGGGACTCGGGGATCGGGGCTCGGGGCTCGGAAATTAAAAGCCGGGACTCGGGGCTCGGGGTTCGGGGCTCGGGAAGCGGAAGCAAAGGCGGGAGGTCGCGCGCAGGTCGGCGCCGGAACTTGGGGCTTGGGGCTCGCAAGAGCCGAGGCTGGGTGCTGGGGGCTCGCTTTTCCGCTCTTGACTTGCCGAGCCCCGAGCCCCGAGCCCCGAGTCCCGGCCTTTGAGAGCCCCGAGCCCCGAGTCCCGTCCAGAGTGTCCGCGCTCATTCCTTTGCATCGCCGGATTTTCCAGTCGACGGCCCGCGCTCTTTCGCTCTTGATTTGCCGAGCCCCGAGCCCCGAGTCCCGAGTCCCGGCTCTTCAGCGTCCCGAGCCCCGAGTCCCGTCTTCCTACCCACCTCCCGCAAACTCTCCATCACCGCATCCGGACGCGCGCGTTTGAAGCCGCTGGTGGTCTCAGGATTCGGTTTGGTGCGCGGTTTGGGGTCGACGGCATGGGTGGTTTGTGCGGCGGCGCGTGCGCTGCGGGCCATGTTGAGATCGGCTTCGAGCTTGCGCAACTGGCGCTCGACGCGATCGTGCATCAGGCCCAATTGTTGGATGTGCGAATCAAAGCTGTCGACCATGGCACTCTCGTGCGAGATCGCATGCGCGAGTTCAGTCAGGCGGTCACGGTAGCGTGGATGTTGCGCCGGATCTTGCGTTAACGCTTCCAAATCCGCCTGCGCGCGCAACATGCGCCGACGCGAGGCCTCGGCGCGCGCTTGCGCCTCCGATAGCTCCTTTGAAGTCCGCTTGAGCAGGGTTTGCGCCTGCTTAATCGACGGCGGCTCATCGGACGCGGCGCTCTCGCCGCCGAGCACTTTCCATTCGTCTTTGAGCAGTCCGAGCACATCATCCCACCAGGCCATGAGTCGTCCCCCTAGACCAGGAAGTCAGACAAGGTCGCGAGCGCATCGCGGCCGTTATCGCTCAAGGTCGCAAGCTCCAGCGCCATATCATCCGCAGTGGCATCTGGCCCCAGTGCACCGACCAGCACAAAGTGTTCGCCGATACGGCCGAAGGCCGACAAGGGCACGCTGGGATTGAGCTCCAACAAGGTCTCCAGCAACTCGCCGCGACGTCCATCTTTGACGTCCGAATCGCGCCACAAATAGCTGATGCACAGCAACTGGCTTTGCGCGTCAGTCACGTAGATCGACAAACGCTCGCACTGCGGAAAACTGATCTCGATCACCGGCACCTCGCCCTGCACCGGCGCGATCTCGATGACATCGACCAACAACTGTTTGCGCAGCTTTGGCAAGGTATCCGTTATCAAAGCCTTGAGCTTTCGGCGCCTGCCCATCGCGTCCCGTCTCCTTAGCGGTGAAACGCTGGTGATGGTCACACGCTATCGCCGCACGACATAGTATGTCAAGACATTTTATGTCGTTGTTCGCAGACGTGTTGCTCATGTTGCGCCCGAAAGGCGTTACCGCCGAAGAGGTGTGACGCCGGCTCTGGCGGTCAACATGACTTACAAATCAAAAGCCGCGCCCTATTCCTTCAAAAACACAATGCGCTCGCCTTCGGTAGTGGCGCGCACGTGGTCGCGCGGGCCGAAGCGGCCGCTGAGGACCTCGCGTGCAAGCGGATTCTCGATCAAGGTTTGTATCGCGCGCTTGAGCGGGCGCGCGCCATACACCGGGTCGAAACCAAAACTGCCGAGCAGATCGAGCGCTGCATCGTCGATGCTGAAGGTGATTTCACGATCCGCCAGACGCGCGCCGAGTTGTTGTAGCTGGATTGCGGCAATGGTGCGAATCGCTTGTTGATCGAGCGGATGGAAGACCACGATTTCGTCCAGCCGATTGATGAATTCAGGCCGGAAATGCTGCTGCACAATATTCATGACGGCATTCTTCATGCGCGCATAGTTTTCCTCGCCAGTCATTTCCTGGATGACTTGCGATCCCAAATTACTGGTCATCACAATCACACAATTGCGGAAATCCACCGTGCGGCCTTGGCCATCGGTCAGGCGGCCTTCGTCGAGCACTTGCAGCAAGATATTGAAGACGTCGTGGTGGGCCTTCTCGACTTCGTCGAGCAAGATCACGGCGTAGGGACGTCGGCGCACGGCCTCGGTCAAATAGCCACCTTCCTCGTAGCCGACATAGCCCGGCGGCGCGCCGATCAAACGGCTCACGGAATGCTTTTCCATGAACTCGCTCATATCGATGCGCACCATCGATTCCTCAGTGTCGAACAGGAATTGGGCCAGCGCTTTGCATAGCTCAGTTTTGCCGACACCGGTCGGCCCCAAAAACAGGAAGGAGCCATTCGGACGTTTCGGGTCGGATAAACCCGCACGCGAGCGCCGAATGGCATCGGCCACGGCGCGCACAGCCTCGCCCTGCCCGACCACGCGGCGATGCAATTCTTCTTCCATGCGCAGCAGTTTCTCGCGCTCGCCTTCAAGCATCTTGCTGACGGGGATGCCGGTCCAGCGGCTCACCACATCGGCGATTTCGTTCTCGGTGACTTTGTTGGTGAGCAGTTTGAAGCCCTTTTGTTCGGTCTCTCGTGCGAGTTCAAGCTGGCGTTCCAAATCTGGAATCACGCCATACTGCAGCTCACTCATCTTCGCCAGATCCTGACGCCGACGCGCGCCTTCAAAATCCTGGCGCGCCTGTTCCAACTGCTCCTTGATGTCGGTTTCGCCCTGGACCATCGCTTTCTCGCTAATCCAGATTTCTTCGAAATCCGAGTACTCGCGCTCCAGTTTTTCGATCTGATCCTCGATGTCACGTAGACGCGTGCGCGCGGCTTCATCAGTCTCTTTCTTCAGCGCCTCGCGCTGCATCTTGAGCTGAATCAAACGCCGTTCCAAACGATCCATGCGTTCCGGCTTGGAATCCATTTCCATGCGGATACGGCTGGCCGCCTCGTCCATCAGATCGATCGCCTTGTCGGGTAACTGGCGATCAGCGATGTAGCGGTGGCTTAAAGTCGCAGCGGCGACGATCGCGCTATCGGTGATTTCGACACGATGGTGCAGCGCATAGCGCTCTTTCAATCCGCGCAGGATCGCAATCGTATCCTCAACCGAGGGTTCGCCGACAAAGACCTTCTGGAAGCGGCGTTCCAGGGCCTTATCTTTTTCAACGTATTTGCGATATTCATCAAGCGTGGTGGCGCCAATGCAGTGCAATTCGCCGCGCGCGAGCGCGGGTTTGAGCATATTGCCGGCGTCCATCGAGCCTTCGGCCTTACCCGCGCCGACCATGGTGTGCAATTCGTCGATAAACAGGATGACTTGGCCTTCTTGCTTGGAGAGATCGCTCAAGACCGCCTTTAAACGTTCCTCAAACTCGCCGCGAAACTTGGCGCCAGCAATCAAGGCGCCCATGTCGAGCGAGAGCACGCGTTTGCCGCGGATGCCCTCGGGCACCTCATTGTCGACAATGCGTTGCGCTAGACCTTCGACGATGGCGGTCTTGCCGACGCCAGGCTCGCCGATCAGCACCGGATTGTTCTTGGTCCGACGTTGCAAGACCTGGATGGTGCGTCGGATTTCCTCGTCACGGCCGATGACGGGATCGATCTTGCCTTCCTCGGCGCGTTGCGTGAGATCGATGGTGTACTTCTCCAGCGCCTGACGGTTTTCTTCGGCGCCGGCGTCCTGGACCTTTTCACCCCCACGCAAGGCATCAATGGCACGCTCGACGCGCGCCTTCTCGGCGCCCGTCGCCTTGAGCAGCTTACCGATCTCGCCGCGGTCATCGAGCGCCGCCAGCAGCACCATCTCGGACGCGATGAATTGATCGCCACGTTCTTGCGCGAACTTATCGCCGACATTGAGTAGCCGCGCCAAATCGTTGGAAATTGATAGATTTCCCTCATTGCCGCGCACTTTTGGCATTTTTTCGATCAGCTCGCCCAGCCGTGTGCGCAGCGCGCTCACATTGGCGCCGGATTGCGCTAGCAAAGGCTTGATCGAGCCGCCCTGTTGATCGATCAGCGCTAGCAGAACATGCGCGGCTTCGATGAAATTGTGGTCGCGCGCGACCGCAAGCGATTGCGCATCGCTCAATGCCTGTTGCAGGCGCGAGGTCAGTTTGTCCATTCGCATCAAAAAAACTCCGAGCGTCTACACCAGGGCCACCAATACGCGCTACATGCGGGTTCGCACGTGAATGTTCAAGCGTGTGGAGTCGCCGAAGATCAGAGTAGACGCGGGGGCTTGGGGATTGGGGCTCGGGGCCCGGCGCATGTCAACACCGAGTCGGTTAAGAAACATGAGCGATGAGCCGATTCAGAGGGTTTCATCTGTCTGCTGCCTTGCCGCATCATGCGAACCGCTCAGACGTCTGGGCGTCTACAAATCGAGCCGATGATTCCTTTGAGTTTCGAGTTTTTCCCACCCAAGACCGATGAGCAGCGCGAGGTCCTGGCACGCACGGTGGAACAGTTGAAACCACTGAGCCCGGAATATGTGAGTGTGACCTTTGGGGCGGGTGGATCCACGCTGGCGTACACCTATGACACGGTCGCTGAACTCAAATCGGTGCACGGGTTCAGTGTCGCGCCGCATCTGTCGTGTCTCGGCGGCACCGGCGAGGAAATCGAAGAATTGTTGCATCGATATGTGGCGCTTGGGTGCAAACGCATCGTCGCCTTACGTGGCGATTTGCCGTCGGGCATGGGCGTTTCGGGCGAATTTCGATATGCGGTCGATTTGGTGCGTTTTATTCGCGAACGCTTCGGTGACCATTTCCACATCGAAGTGGCCTGCTATCCCGAATTTCATCCGCAGGCGCGGAGCGCAGACGACGATTTGAAGCACTTCGTGCGCAAGGTGGATGCCGGTGCCGATGGTGCAATCACGCAGTATTTTTTCAACGCGGATGCGTACGAGCGCTTCGTTAGCGATGCACGCGCAGCCGGTGTGCGTGTGCCGATCGTGCCCGGCATCATGCCGATCAGCAACTTTAGCCAGCTTAAGCGCTTCTCGGATATGTGCGGCGCAGAAATTCCGCGCTGGATCGAACGCCGCATGTTGGGATTTGGCGACGACAGCGAATCGATACGCAAGTGCGGTGCCGATGTGGTCGCAGGGCTGTGTCAACGGTTGATCGCCGCGGGCGCGCCCGGGATCCATTTCTACACGCTCAATCGCGCCAAGGCGACGCGCGAAATTGTCGAGCGGCTGACGGGTTAGCGGGGTGCGTGGCGCGGCGCAAATCTTGCCAAAATTTTGGCGTTGCCGGCTACCACTCGTCAACGCGCGTGAAGCGACGTAATCTCGCTGCTCTGGTGTGCGGCTTTATTGGGAGGCAAGCGTTGACGCTCTAATCCACCGAGTTCGTCTGCTGATCGTCGCGCTGATCGCAATGTCGACGCCGGCACCTGCGCAAACGCTGCCGGCCTTCCCGGGCGCGGAGGGATTTGGGCAGATCGCGACGGGTGGCCGTGGCGGACAGGTGTTGTTCGTGACCACACTCGCGGCAGATCCAAATGGCGTAACGCCGGGATCACTGAATCACGCGCTGCGACAAACTGGGCCGCGCACGATCGTTTTCCGCGTCAGCGGCGTGATCCATGCCATTGCAAACATTGTGCATGGTGACGTGACTATCGCGGGCCAAAGTTCGCCGGGTGGCATCACCGTGCGCGGCTTGATTTGCGATGGGCATTACGAGCGTAACGCTTGCAATAATTTGATCGTGCGCCATCTGCGCTCGCGCCCAGCGTGGAATCTGCCAGTGCCCGCAGGCGGTGAAAGGCTGGACGATGCGCTGCGCCTAGACGGCGTGCAACGCGCGATTTTTGATCACGTCTCGCTGGCGCATGCGACTGATGAGGCGGTGCAAATCAGTTGGGCGCGTGATTTGACCATCCAGTATTCCACGCTCGGGGAAACGGTGGGCGATCACGCGGATCGTGGCGGCATCCTGCTCAATTACTCGCATCCTGATCATCCGCAAGACCGCATCGCGCTGATCAAAAATCTCTGGTATCGCGTGGGCGGACGCACGCCGGAAATCACCTGCGAGGCCAGCAATTACGAGGGCCTGAGCGGCCAAATTGCGAGTTGCCAAAACACGCCGCTGCACTTGGAACTGTCCAATAATCTGTACGCCGATCCAGGATTCGTGGTTTGGTACAACCGCGATGTCGACCAAAATGCCAGCGCCGGACCCTACCGCGTGCGCATGAATGCCGTCGCCAACCGCTTCGTGACACGCGCCAGTTTTCCGTACGGCATGTATCTATTCGATTTGATCGACGTGGCTCAGAACAGCTTCTTTGTGAGCGACAACCGCATGGCAACGCAGCCGGCTTATGCCGACTATCAGCTCTTCTACTGCTGCAATGATTTTCAAGGAAATGCCCCGAACACAGCGAGCGGCAGTGCAACACGGCGGGTGATTCGCCACGATTTTCCGCCCGTGGACTATCTAGCTGGCGATCAACTGATGAGCTTTCTGCCAACGCGCGTCGGCGCGCTGCCGCAAGATCCCTTAGACCGGCGCTGGCGGGATTCGACCCTGTCTGGCGCGATCCCAGTTGTCGATTACGGAACGCCGCTGGCCGCCGATGCTTTTAATCTCGATTTCTCGGCGTCCAATCCACCCGTTCCGCCAGCCGACAATGACAGCGACGGCATGCCAGACGCTTTTGAACTCGCGAACGCCGCGCTGGGATTGGATCCTGCCGTGTTCGATGCCAATGGTAGCCAACTGTCGATCCCGTTCACCGGCGTGGCCGGCTATACCAATCTGGAGTGCTATCTAAACGCGCTGGCCGACGCGCGCATGCCGAACACCAGCGCCATGTTCCACAACGGCTTCGAATCATCCGTCCGGGCGAACTGATCCAGAAGACAGCCGCTTGCACCCTCTTTCCGTTGCAATGCAACATCGGACAACGGAGGGACTCATGACAACTGCGGTGCCAGATTATTTACGCGCGATTTTGACCTCGCGCGTGTACGAGGTTGCGATCGAAACGCCGCTCACCGATGCGGTTCGCTTGTCGCGGCGGCTCGGCCATCGCGTGCTAATCAAGCGTGAAGACCTGCAGTCCGTGTTCTCATTCAAACTGCGCGGCGCCTACAACAAGATGGCCGCGCTGACCGAGGCCGAGCGCGCCGCTGGCGTGCTTGCAGTGTCGGCAGGCAATCATGCGCAAGGCGTGGCGCTCGCCGCGCGCCAGCTCAATTGCCGCGCCACCATCGTGATGCCCAGCACCACGCCATCGATCAAGGTCGATGCGGTCGCGGCCTTTGGCGCGCAGATCATTCTGGAAGGCGACAGCTATGACGCCGCCGCCGTCGTCGGCAAACGCATCGCCAACGAACGCGGCTTGAGCTTCGTGCATCCCTACGATGATCCGGCGATCATTGCGGGCCAGGGCACGGTGGCAATGGAGCTTCTGCGGCAGTTGCCGTCGACGCTGGACGCGGTGTTCATTCCGGTGGGCGGTGGCGGGCTCGCGGCCGGAATGGCGGCGTACATCAAAGCGCTGCGGCCCGAGATTCGGGTGATTGGGGTCGAGCCCATTGATGCCGCATGCCTGCACGCCGCGTTGATCGCCGGAGAGCCGGTGACGCTCGATCAGGTGGGTTTATTCGTCGATGGCGTGGCTGTGAAGCGCGTGGGCGATTATCCTTTCGCGGTGCTCAAGCATTGCATCGATGAAGTCATCCTCGTTGATACCGATCAGATCTGCGCGGCGATCAAAGACGTTTTCGACGACACGCGTGTGGTACTGGAGCCCGCCGGCGCACTCGCGCTCGCGGGGCTCAAGCTTTACGCCCAGCGCCTGGACGCGACCAATCCCGCCACGCTATGTGCGGTGGCCAGCGGCGCGAATGTCAATTTCGACCGCCTGCGCCATATCGCTGAGCGCGCGGAGATCGGCGAATCCCACGAAGCCGTCTTCGGCATTTCCATCCCCGAACAACCAGGTAGCTTTCTCAATTTCTGCCGCGCGCTTGGCCCGCGATCGGTGACGGAGTTCAATTATCGCTACGCGCCCGGCGTGACAGCGCAGGTCTATGTCGGCATTGCCCTGCGACGCGGCGCCAGCGAACGGGTAGAAATCCGCGCGCAACTTGAATCGCATGGCTACGCCGTCAGCGACTACACCAGCAATGAATTGGCCAAGTTGCATGTGCGCCATATGGTCGGCGGCCATGCGCGCAGCGATGTGCGCGAGCGCGTCTATCGCTTCGAGTTTCCCGAGCGCCCAGGCGCCTTGTTGCGTTTTCTGGAACAACTCGGCACACGCTGGAGCATCACGCTTTTTCACTACCGCAGCCACGGCGCCGCCTACGGCCGCGTATTCGCTGGCATAGCCGTCAGCGAAACCGACGAAAGCGCACTGCGTGCCTGCATCGACGCCCTCGGTTTTGATTATGTCGACGAGAGCGACAACCCCGTGGTGCAACAGTTTTTGTAAGCGCGCGACAGCAAAGGCTGCAATTAGACGAGATCCTGCGAGCTCCCACAGAAATGCTCCCTGTTTCTTGGGCGTCTCCGAGCGTCTTTGCGTTGAACGGTTAATCTTGCGCTGTCGACGGCCGCTGCATAAATCGCCCGCACAGGGGCTCCCACAGAAACGCTTCCTTTCTTGGCTTTCCTGAGCGTCTTTGTGTCTTTGCGTTGAACTTCTGATCTTGCGCTGATGACGCCGTCCGCAAGAAAACTGCCGAGACGCATCGCCCGCAGCGAGCTCCCACGTCAATTCTTCCCTTTCTTAGCTTCTCGTAGCTTCAATTTGCGTCTTTGCGTTGAACTTTTAATCTCGCTCTCGGGCCAACTCGACTCTCCACGCAGCACCGGCGCGGCACATCACGACCCATCGCGGTATATATTCAGATCATCACGCGCGCGGGTGTTGCCATGTCGATCGAAGCCAGTCTGCTCAAACATCTCTATCCGCTCGACTCGCTGCGGCCCGAGCACTTGGAAGTGATCGCCAACGAGGCAGAGTCGGAGGAATTTGGACATCGCCATGTGTTGTTCCGGGCTGGAGATGTCGACGAAACAACGTGCTATTTGCTAAGCGGTCTGATCGGCGCCGATTACCCGGACGGCAAACGCAAGGACATCAGCGCCGATTCGCTGCAGGGGCGCTATCCCATCGGCGATTTGATGCCGCGACGCTTCACCGCGACGGTGGAATCGCTGGTGGCGACCGTGGTGTCGATGGATCGGCGCTTTCTCGAAAAGCTGATCACCTTTGATCAACTCACGCGATCGAGCAACTTCAAACTGCTGGACCCAGATCCAGACGGCAACCGCTGGGTGTTCCGCTTGTTGCAGAACAACGCGCTGCGCAAAGTGCCGGCCGGAAATCTTGAGCGCCTGTTTTCACGCTTCGAGGAAATCTCGGTAACGCGCGATCAAGTGATTGTCCAAGAAGGCGGCGATGGCGATTACTTCTATGTGATCAAGGATGGCGCGGCGAGCGTCAGCCAAGCCGGCGACGGCGAGCCGGCGGTCGTCGCCTATCTGGTGCGCGGTGATTCCTTTGGCGAAGACGCGCTGCTATCGAATTCAGTACGCAATGCCTCGGTCACCATGATGAAAGACGGCAAGCTGATGCGGCTGCGTAAAAGCGATTTCAGCGAACTACTGAAGCAGCCAACCGTTGATTGGACCACACCGGCCAAGGCCTCGATTCTCGTGCGCCAAGGCGCAGGCGTGATCGATGTGCGCTTGCCCGAAGAGTTCGAAGAGCGTGGCATCAAGGGGGCGATCAATATGCCGCTTTACCGGCTGCGCGAGCTAGCGCCGGAACTGGACCGCGACAAATCCTATGTGTGCTACTGCAACACTGGCGAACGCAGCGCCGCCGCGGCCTATATCCTGACCAAGCTCGGATTTGAGGCATTCGCACTCGCAAGCGGCTTGTCGGGAATGGTCAAGCAGATAGAAAAGAAGGCCTGAGCGCCCGCCATCTGCGTCCGATCTTCATTTCGCCGTGCCGCGTCTGCGCAGGCGTAAATGGGTCGAACTGGTGCCGACGAAGGGAATTGAACCCCCAACCGCCTGATTACAAATCAGGTGCTCTACCAATTGAGCTACGTCGGCGCGACCTAGGATTCTACCTGCTTGGCTGAACTGCGCACAGCGGCGTTGGCC
>Ga0209181_10002196_pt1 | contig 32330 bp, 23 predicted proteins | sample MAT05_FD_187208 | JGI IMG/M metagenome (GOLD analysis project Ga0209181, IMG submission 187208) | Freshwater microbial communities from Lake Fryxell liftoff mats and glacier meltwater in Antarctica - MAT-05 (SPAdes) (version 2) | ecosystem: Environmental > Aquatic > Freshwater > Ice > Liftoff... | reverse complement strand
AAGTACGGACTTTTATTTACGCTACTGATTGATTATGCGAATTTTGCAAAAATTATCACAGCGTTTATAAAACCAAACAAATAGCAGAGACGGACGATGCCTTTCGAGGTGTCGTCCGTCTTGTTTTGGGTCGTACTTAACTGCCAACTATTGATGGACAACTATTGGTGTAAATTATAAGTTATAAGTAGGTAAGGGATAGCCAAAGAATAATCTATAACAATTAGGCATGATTTGCCGACGAATTTTGATAAGTTATTCTTTTACCGTCCCTAAATAGGAATAATGGTGGTTTTGAATTTCATTAATTACGTTATTATCAAAGGTTTGTGAGACTGTGGACTGCCAACTATTGACTGTGGACTTCTTAAATTAGTCGTTTGTCAGACTTTAACACGCAAAAATGGAAAAATAACATTTTTTGGCACGGTTTTTACTCATTAATATTGTTCCTGATTTATACCAAATGAATTTATTTTAATCCAATCAAAAGCATGACAGAGTAACGGATGAGATCATCTAACCTCCACACATGCTTGAGACATCATCATAATCCAAACTAATTGTTATCCATGACACAACGGTTACGCGCCTTGCTCGCAAGCCTTTGTTTGCTTTTGGTAATACCAGCCTTCGCCCAGCCGACTTTTAATTTGCAGGTCATCAATAACGCCATCACTGGCGAAATTGCCAGCCCACGAATTCGGGTATCAGGTTTTACCAATGTTATTTCAGCGCAATTTTCAATTTGCTGGAATCCTCAGGTGTTGCGCTTTGTAAGCGTTTCTAACCTGAACCTCCCTAACCTGCGAGATTCGCTTCATTTCAGTACTTCCCGTATTCAGGAAGGCATTCTCGGTTTTGCCTGGCCCTCTCCCAATATTATAACGGGTAGCACTGTTGTAGATGGGACTACAATTTTCCGCATCAATTTTACCGTGATGGGTGCGCCTAACTCAGGGACACCCTTAAAATTTGCGGACAAACCACCCACAGTTATTGAAATTGGGCAGGTAATAAACGGCGTCATTCAGGAGATTCCGGACAGTTTGGTGACTTTTCAGAACGGATTCGTTGCGGTTGGATATACCGTGCCTGCCGTAGAGCCTGACAGGGAAAAAATAGCATTAACTATTGCCCCCAATCCATTTTCCGAACATACAAAAATTGAATTTAACGTACAACAATCAGCGCAGGTTAGCTGGCAAATTGCGGATGCTACCGGCCGTGTATTGTTAAAAAACAAAGAATTATTACAACCTGGTCAACATGGCATGGAAATTGCAAGTACGCAATTGCACGGCACCGGAGCCTATTTTTTCATCTTAGAAACAGCAGGCAGCCGGATTGTTCGACCGATTTTTTATTTTAATTCGCCGTGAAGATTTTTACAAACGATTATTTTTTTGCATCCCGAAATACTTTCATTTTTTTACTTCATCATCCCTTTTTTGTGTTAAAGATGAGACCGATTATTACACATCTATTTTTAGCGGGTTTCCTATGCCTTGCCCTATCCGCAACGGGCCAAAACTTAGTGTTAACCACTACACCCTCTACGGTAAATGCCCCTGTGGGCAGTATGTTTACCGTAGATTTGAAAATTGTAAGTGGATTTACCAACATTACAACTTTTCAAATTCCGGTTATTTTTGACAAAAATGTATTGGAACTGATAGCCGTGGAAAATTTGGCCCCCATAGCCAATCCCGCTCAGGCAGCAGGTGTAAACTATAATATTAATCTGCCGTCTTCCAATAATGGCAATAAAATTGTGTTTTTATGGGCGACTGACCAAAGTACCCAACCAGGAGGTGCTACTTTACCCGATGGCACCACTTGGGCTACTTTGAGATTTAACGTAAAAGCCAGTGGTACAGTAAAAGTTGAGGTAAAAAGTGTACCCCCCAGCATTGAAGTAACACGTGGCCCTACACTTGTGCCTGTTCCCGTTACCTTTTCCAGTGCTACGACCACCGTGACTGCCGGGAGCGGCGGCGGCGGCGGCGCGCCCCTGCAAGGTTTTAAAATTGTAGCCAATACGGTGAATATCCCGAAAGGGCAGACGACTTGTATGCCCGTAACGGTAAATAAATTTGATAGTATAATTGCCATGCAATATGCTATGCACTGGGATCCTGCTGTTTTGACTTATGAATGCATCAAAGGGATCAATCTCCCTGGTTTGACTTCCTCTGATTTTGCAAGTAATAATGCTGCTATGGGGCTTTTAACAATAGCCTGGGGAGATCCGGCAGGGGGTGTAACCGGTGTGACCCGTGCCAACGGAACCACTATTTATGAAGTTTGCTTTAAAGGAACCGGTAATAACAGTGCGCAATCCCTTGTTACCATTGATGGCATTGGGTTACCACAGAGTGCCGGTGGTGCTGAAGCAGCCAATGTAGCTGGTAAAAATTTGGCTACTACTGGATTTGGGGTGGCTGATACCTTATTTGTCAATCCGGCAGTTGCTCCGGCCAATGCGGTTACTTTTTCGGCAGAACAAAAAGAAGTAGCGCAAAATGGAATCAGTTGTGTGGAAATTCGGGGTAAAGGATTTTCTTCTATCGTTGCTGCCGAACTCCCGATCGTATATGATACCATGATGTTGCGCTTGCAGTCTATTCAGGTAGGTGCTAATCCTTTGGTATTGGCTACATCCGCCATTCCCAATGCTAATTTTTCACAATCATTTGTAGCCGGGCAGTCAACTGGTACCCTGAGATTTGTTTGGGCTAATCCTAACGGTACCAGTCTTGCTTCTGATACCAGCACGATATTTAGGGTTTGCTTCCGGGCAAAAGGGGCGATTAACTCCGTGACCCCTGTAACACTTGGCGGCGGAGTCGCCTGTGCGCCGGTGAGTGCCTACCGCAAAGATGCAGGTTCGCGCCCGGTAGCCTTAGTAAGCGGTTCTATTACCGTAAAAAATGCAGCAGTCATCTTTAATGCAGCGCCTGCTGTGATTAATGTGGGTTGTTTTGGTGCGGCAACTGGTTCTATTTCGGTAGCACCTTCCGGGTGTGCAGCCACGTATGCTTATGCGTGGAGCAACGCACAAACTAATGCAACTTCTACCGCATTAGTGGCGGGTACTTACACGGTAACTGTATCTTGTTCTTCCGGTGGTTCTGCTACGGCAAGCGCCACGGTAACCCAGCCGGCCACGGCGGTTTCAGCGGGAACACCTGCTACCACCAATGCCAATTGCCCTGGTACTGCCGGAGGCTCTATTACGCTGGCACCTACGGGTGGCTTAGTACCATATCGGTATAGCTGGGTTGGGCCAAGTTTTTCAACACCGAATAATACGACCGCCCCAACGGTGACCAATGTGCGTGCCGGTAACTACACCGTAACGGTAACCGACGAACGCAACTGTACTACTACGACCACTGTGACGGTGACCGCTATCGCCAATTCCATGAGCCTCACGGCTGCGCAAATTGCAAAAACGAATGCCAATTGTTCGGGTATTGACGGCTCCATCACCTTATCTCCTTCCGGCGGCACTACTCCTTATGCGTTCAGCTGGGCCAATAGCGCCGGATCGGTAGCGGGTGCCATTACCAATGCCCTTACGAATATACCTGTGGGTAATTACAACGCGACGGTGACAGATGCTAATGCCTGTTCTGTAACGGCTGTACAAATCAATGTGCCGGTGACAGTAAGCCCGGTGACCATCCCGGCACCAGCTACTGTGAGCCCAACCTGTGCGGCCACTAATGGCTCTATAACGGTTAACCCGGCAAATGGCGCTACGCCTTATTCGTACGTTTGGACGAAAGGCGGGATACCAATTACTAATCAATTTGGCAATGTTTTATCGGGTGCTGCCTCCGGCAGCTATGTCATAACTGTTACGGATGCCAACGGGTGTACGGCTACTACCACAGTGAGCCTGAGTTCTGGCCAGGGTGCCGTAGCGGCTACGGCGGTCACTACGCCTTCTTCTTGCTTTACGCCATCTGCGGGTGCTATTAATTTGACCCCCTCCGGCGGTCTGGCACCTTATAAAGTAACCTGGAGCGGCCCCGGAGGGTACACCTCGACTGCAACTTCTCCAACCGGATTGCCGGGTGGCAATTATCGTGCGGTGGTAACAGATGGCAATGGGTGTGCTTTTACTACCCCTGATTTTGTGGTGGCCGGCCCCACTGAAGCATTGGGCTTTAATGGCAACCCCACGGTAAAAAACCCACTTTGCCCGGGCGCGAGTACCGGCGAGATCAATATAACGGCAAAAGGCGGCACCAGTAGCTATACCTACGCTTGGACTGGCCCAAATAATTTTACCAATGCCAATCAAAACCTGACGGCTTTGGCAGGCGGCACTTATACCGTGACCATCAAAGACGCCAACCAATGTACTTTTGCTGCTCCGGTAGTAGTAACTGCTCCTCCAACTATCAACCCGGGTAGTACCGTGACCAATGCTGCCTGCGGCAACAATGGTGCAATTCAACTCAACCCAACGGGCGGAACCGCTCCATTTACCTATCAATGGACTGGCCCGAATGCGTTTAATGCAACACAACAAAATATCAATAACCTCCGTATTGGTGATTATCAACTCACCATTCGGGATGCAGCAGGTTGTACTTTTACGCCGACTGCACCAATCGCGTTGACGGGTTCTGCCAATCCGTTGGCCTTAACGGCTACTCCAATCAACGCAAAATGTGCCAATGAAAATACCGGTGGTGTTTCGCTTGCTATAACTGGTGGCGGACAAATATCCAATTATAGCTGGGTTAACACGGCTTCTCCTTCGCCGATTTCAACCGCGCCGAATCTGGCAAATGTAGCACCGGGTGTGTACAATTGTGTGGTGACCGATGTAAATGGATGTACGGCTTCTTTGCCAACGCCGATTACGGTTTCCGGTCCTCAATCTCCGCTCGCGGTTACATTAGGGCCTGTGACGGGTGCCAGTTGCCCGGAAGCGGCACAGGGTTCTATTGCATTGGTGATCAACGGCGGTTGGGGTGCTCCCTACAACGTGGTGTGGTCGAGTACCTCGCTTACCGGTCCTAACCCAGCCAATATAGCACCTGGCAATTATACGCCAACGGTAACGGATGCGGGTGGATGTGTACTAAGTGTTGCACCAATAACGGTACCGGGGCCTCCGGTGCTCACGATCACGTCCACCAAAGTGGATAGTGTCAGCTGTGCAGGAACTGCTGATGGTAAGATTACCATCAATGTCTCCGGCGGTAACGGCGGTGTGTACAGCGCGGTATGGAATGGTGGCATTCTTTCCGGTACGACCATCAGCAATCTCGGCGGTAAAAGAACCTATTCCCCAACGGTTTCAGATAAAGACGGTTGTACCAAAGTATTTGCTCCGATTTTTGTGTATGAGCCGGATACCATGAAAGTAACTACGGTGATGACCCAACAAAGTGGGGTACAAGCCAATGGTGCCATCAACATTACGGTGACAGGTGGTACAAAACCGTATAAATATGAATGGAAAAGGCCAGATGGTACACTGTTTAGCCAGACAGAAGATATTAATAGCCTGGCTGCGGGCATTTATGAAGTAGTGATAACAGATGCTAAAAGCTGCGGTGTCATACGGTTGGTTGAGGTAACACAGGATAATCCATTGGCGCTGGCAAAGATAGATACGGTTAAGAACGCTTGCGAAAATGATGCTTGCATTAGTATTATCATTCCTGTGGCTGCTCAAGGACCATTTGTAATACGTTGGAACAATGGAGGAACAATGACGACACCGTTCAGGCAATTCTCTATATGCAGTTTGAAGCCGGGTATCTATAATATTACGCTGACGGATGTGGCTTCTACTCGTACTTTCGAATTACCCGCCACCGAAGTCAGGCAGTTGGATCGTGCGGCATTTGGGTCTTCTATAACATGTCCTGATGAAGATAAAAAGAATGGTAATATTTTTCTGAATCCAATACCTCAAAGTGCTCCGATAACCTTCTCGTGGAATAACGGTGCTTTTGGCCCCGTTCGTATTGCATTAGATTCCGGCCTCTACATAGTGACTGCGAGGCACTTACTTTCTGGTTGTACGGCGATGGATACGTTCTCTTTAACACGCAAGTATCCCGCCCTCGCGGTAGCCCCCGTTAATTTCAAAAATGAAAGTTGTGGTGGCAAAAGCGATGGTGCCATTACCTTAAATGTGTCTGGTGGTAATAATGTGGGTGGTTACACTTACAAATGGACTGGACCAAATAGTTTCATTGCTTCTACACCGGCTATATCCAGCCTGGCACCCGGTATATATGTTTGTACCATAACAGATGCCAGTAGCAAGACCTTTGTTTTTGACACAACCATTGTGGCATTGTCCAGTCTGAAAGTGACCAACGTGAATGAAATATCCAATTATAATGCTTTTCAGGTGAGCGGTTTTGGTAAATGCGATGGTGTTGCAGAGGCGGTAGCCTTGGGTGGCGCCGGCGCACTGACTTATCAGTGGAGCAACAGTATAGCCACGCAGCGCAACACCACCCTGTGTGGCGGTGCTTACGGTTTGACGGTTACGGATGCTTTGGGTTGTACCGCTGTTTGGGCTGATGCCCTGACTTCGCCCGACCAGATTGCTTCGCCGGTGCAGTTTACCAAGTTAATCAGCTGCACGGGTCGTTGCGACGCTTCGGCACGGGTAACGATCGCAGGTGGTTTGTCTCCGTATAAAGTTTCCTGGAGTGTAGATGCAGGTGTTGTAGAAGTGGTAAATTCTACCGGTGCTTCTACCGAACGTTTAAACCTGTGTCCCGGCAACTATTCACTGACTATCACCGACCGCAATGATGCAGTGCAAATTACTACGATCACCGTTGCGCCGAAAGACCCGATTGTAGTAGCCATCAACGATGATATTATTCCGACATCTTTTAGTGATTGTGACGGAGAGTTACTGGCTTCAGCCAGCGGCACTACTGGTTCTGTATTGTATGCATGGGCATCCAACCGAGGCAATCGCGGTGCCGAGCGCAGGGCTGAAAATCTTTGCCCCGGCGAAATCGTGACCTTTATTATCACCGATGGAAATGGCTGCGTCGCAACGGTATTTGATACCGTTCCAAACCCGGAAAACGGCTGCTTGGAGGCCCGTCCGGTGATTACGCCTGGTCAGCAAGATGGCAAAAACGATGTATTCATCATTGCCTGCGCAGAAGAATACCAGAATTCTGCAGAAATTTACAATCGTTGGGGTCAATTGGTATTTCAAACCGATAACTACGACAATAGCGGAAACAGCTGGAGTGGTACTACCCGCAATGGTGATCCGCTACCGGAAGGTGTTTATTTCTACGTCTTTAACTTCACCGATGGTGGTGGTACTAAACAGCAACTTAAAGGCTACGTTAACCTTTTAAGATAATCCAACCAAGACAATAATCCGCTTTTCATCTCCTCTTTAGCAGGAGATGAAAAGCGACCTAAATTTTCGATTACAATGATAAAGACATTTTTTACCATTTTCTTTTGCGCCATCGCAATGGCCGCCTTCGCTCAGGAACAAGCTATTTCTTCCCAATATCAACTTTTCCCGGTATTGATCAACCCCGGTCTTACCGGTGCGGATAATAAACACGAATTAATTGCCAATGCCCGCAGTACCTGGGCCGGTTTTTCGGGCGCTCCTTCTACCTTCAATTTGATGTACCACGGCCCGTTGGGCGATAAATTAGCCCTCGGCGGCGGTATTTTTGCCGATAATCAGGGCGATATGAGTACGCTGCGCCTGCAAGGAAATTATGCTTTCCGTTTCAAGATGCAAAAAGCGCTGATTGGCCTTGGCCTTTCTACCGAGTTTTTGCGTACACAGGCGCGTACCAGTTTATTGTCTAATAATCTGGTTGATTCCGGCGATGATGTGCTGGAAGGGGCTACAAATGGCCGTCAGATTTTTGACGCTACCGTTGGCCTCCACATTTTATACGATGATCGGTTTTTTGTCAGTTTGGCCTTGCCCAATGCCGTTCGCGCCCGTTTAGATGAAGTAGTTGTTGGAGAAGATCAAACACAAGGTTCACTGTTCCAACACTACATATTTCAGTTGGGCTATATTGTGAATATACCCGACCAAAATGTAAAAGTAATTCCCTCCATCGCCCTGCGCAATGTCCGCGATACGCCTTATCAGCTGGATTTAAATGTTCAGGGAAGGTTTATGGAAGACAAACTCATCGCCGGCCTCACTTTCCGCCCAAGCAATCGGGGTGCTATGGTTTTTCAGTTTGGAACAAAACTGAAACAACAATTGACGATGATCTATTCGTTGGATGTATCATTTTCTCGATTCCAACAATATAATTCCGGTTCTCATGAATTGAGTATTGCTTTCCAGTTGCCAGCCCGCAAGGCAAAAACACCCGCCACAGTGACCCAATAGGAGGAAATGAATAATTGAGGAAATGAATAATTGAGTAATTGAGTAATTAAGGCGCTGATTCGACTGTTAGCCAATGGACTGCCCGACTACTAAAGCAGTTCGCTTTCCCATGAAATTTATGTGGTTTTTTTAGGTGTTGCCAGTTGGCGACGTGTTACACTTATTTTTATATTAAATACAGCAAAAATGTAGTGCCATATTGGTACTGCTCTTTTGTTCACGATAGATGTCTTTAACAATTGGTTTTGGGATGGCCTCTCTCCGAAATGTCGGGGGGGGGCCTTTTTCCATAATGGGGAATGGGTCGTTATCCGGGTGAGAAACATTTGTTTTTTTTATATATTTGCTCGCGCAGTAGCAACTGATCAATAATTCTTGAAGAAGTCGTAATAATAGAGCTAAATATTTCATAAAATATTCGACCTTTGCGTTTTTTAAAGAAAATACAAGACTTCAGACATCAGACTTCAGACTTCAGACTTCAGACACAAGACTTCAGACTTCAGACACAAGACTTCAGACACAAGACACAAGACTTCAGACACAAGACACAAGACTTCAGACTTCAGACACAAGACTTCAGACACAAGACATCAGACTTCAGACACAAGACTTCAGACACAAGACATCAGACTTCAGACACAAGACTTCAGACACAAGACTTCAGACATCAGACACAAGACTTCAGACTTCAGACACAAGACTTCAGACACAAGACTTCAGACTTCAGACACAAGACTTCAGACACAAGACTTCAGACTTCAGACACAAGACTTCAGACACGAGACACGAGACATAAGACACAAATTTCGTTTTTTCTAAAGGGGTTGTGTAAAGAGTGTAGTCCATAATTTTTCAAAAATATCAACCAAATAAAATATGGTTTTGTGCTTATTTGCCAGCGTTAATAAAATTTGTACCGACAATAATGACGGTTAATAAAACTAATATTCGGCAAAAGCATAAATAATTTTTTTAATAATTACTCTTTACACAACCCCGGATGACAAAAACTATTAGGGATTTTAACCCGGAAGGAGACACTAAAACACTAAAACACTAAAACACTAAAACAAGCAATTCCCACAAAATGGAAAAAATAATTTTTTCAATGTCGGGCGTCAACAAGACGTTCCCTCCCAGCAAACAGGTATTAAAAAATATCTGGTTATCCTTTTTTTATGGAGCAAAAATTGGTGTGTTGGGCCTAAATGGCTCCGGAAAATCCACGCTGCTGAAAATTATTGCTGGTCTTGACCAAAATTATGAAGGCAAAATTGAATTCGAAAAGCAATATAAAATTGGATATTTAGCCCAAGAGCCTCAAATGGACGAGACCAAAACGGTGCGGCAGATTGTGGAAGAAGGGGTGCAACCCATCGTGAACTTGCTAAAAGAAAATGAAGACATTGGCAATAAATTGGGAGAGGTGACCGACGACGATGAAATGATGCGGTTGATTGAACGCCAAGGGGAGGTACTCGAACAAATAGAACACCTCAACGGATGGGAAATAGACTACCGTTTAGATGTGTTCATGGATGCTCTCCGTTGCCCTGAAAATGACCGCCCGATAAATATCTGTTCTGGTGGAGAACGCCGCCGGGCAGCATTGGCTCGCCTGTTGTTGAGCCAGCCTGATATCCTGCTCTTGGACGAACCAACCAACCACTTAGATGCTGAATCGGTGGCCTGGTTGGAGCAATATTTACAAAATTTCCCGGGCACCGTCATCGCCGTTACGCACGATCGCTATTTCTTAGATAATGTAGCGGGTTGGATTCTGGAGCTCGACCGGGGAGAGGGTATTCCCTGGCAAGGCAATTATTCTTCCTGGTTGGATCAAAAAGCCAAACGATTGGCTCAAGAAGAGCGGCAGGACGACAAGCGCCGCAAACAATTGGAGCGCGAATTGGAGTGGGTGCGGATGTCGCCCAAAGCCCGCCAAAGCAAAGGCAAAGCCCGCTTGAGTGCTTACGAAAAAATGGCAGGCGAAGAAGGAAAAGAAAAAGAGGCAAAACTAGAACTTTGGATACCCAACGGCACGCGCCTCGGCGATAACGTGATTGAAGTAAAGAACGTAACCAAAGCCTTTGGCGACCGAATATTGTTTGAAAACCTCAACTTTACGATCCCCCCCAATGCAGTAGTGGGTATCATTGGCCCGAATGGGGTAGGTAAATCCACCTTATTCAAAATATTGACGGGCCGCGAAAAAGCTGATAGCGGTACGGTAACGGTTGGTGATACCGTAAAAATGAGTTACGTGGATCAGAGTCACGAAGGACTATTGCCGGAAAAAACTATTTATGAAATTATCTCGGAAGGTAATGATTTGATTACGGTGGGCAATACCTCAGTTAATGCCCGTGCCTATATCTCCCGATTCAATTTTGCCGGAGGCGATCAACAGAAAAAACTCGGTGTGTGCTCCGGTGGTGAGCGCAACCGCGTACACTTAGCCATGACGCTGAAAGAGGGCGGTAATGTGTTGCTTTTAGACGAACCTACCAATGATATTGACGTGAATACCCTGCGGGCCTTGGAAGATGCCCTCGACAATTTTGCCGGTTGCGCCCTCATTATCAGCCACGACCGCTGGTTTATTGACCGCTTGGCTACGCATATTTTAGCCTTTGAAGACGATGCCGAAGTAGTTTTCTTTGAAGGCAACTTCACCGATTATGAAGCGGCGAAACGAGCAAAGTTGGGAGATGTGGCCCCGCACCGCCCACGAGTAAAACACGTCATGTAGGACAGTTCACAGTAGGACAGTTGAAAGTCGGACAGTCCACAGTCGGACAGTTGACGGTCCACAGTCGGCCGTTATGTTGATTGATGATTATCTGATGTGCGATGGATAATGAAAATGGAAAAATTTATAATAAGTAGGTAAATAGAAATAATCGTAGTTTTGAATTTCACTAATTACCTTATTATCAAGGGTTTGTGAGACTGTGGACTGCCGACTATTGACTATGGACTACTTAAATAGCCAATCCATCAACCTGAAATAAAAAAATAGTGGGCTGCTCATCAATTGATGTAACCTCTTCAATTCATCCAGAACATCGAAAAATCTGTGTAATAATAAAAAATTGTTACGCGTTTTTATCTGTAAATGCATTCCCGCGCTATTAGTTCATCGCTTCCAGTATCCGTGCCGGTTGCACCAATTTGCCGGTCTTAGCCGTATTGGTTGTTTCCGCTCCCGTGTTATTGAATAATTGAAAAGCCTGTTGTGTCGTCAGAGACGGTTGTAGCGCTTTCATCACGCCCAAAATGCCCGCTACACAGGGCGTAGCCATAGAGGTGCCACTCATGCGGGCGTAACGATTGTCGGGCAAGGAAGACAAAATTTGGACACCGGGTGCCGCTATACCCAATTCTGCCGGGGCATCTTCAAAAAAATTAGAAAAAACGGCTTTTTCGCCGCGATTATCCACGGCAGCAACCGTAATAGCATACGGACTGGCAGAGGGCAATACCCGCGATGCTTTCTTGTTATCGTTTCCGGCGGCTACCACTACGATAGCGCCTTGCTGATTGGCGTATTGAAATGCCTGATCGTAAAGGCGTTGTGACAGGGCATTGCGCTGGCCACCGAGCGACATAGAAATGACATCCGCTCCCTGATCTGCGGCTGCTGCAATACCCGCCAAAATGGTTTGTTGCGTACCGCCGCCGCCATCCCCCAGCACTTTGATACTGGTGACGGATACCCACCCATTGCTGCCGCCGAGGGAGGCAATGCCGATGCCATTGTTGGTCACTGCTGCTGCAATGCCGGCGCAGTGGGTGCCATGCCCCACCACATCGCGGTCGTATTTTGTGTTAGTGGAAATATAATTTCCTTTCAGGTCTTCGTGTTCTGCGTCTATTCCGGTATCTAAAATGGCGATTTTGGCTTTTTTAACGGGTGTTTTAAGGCTCAATAAATTAAAAAATGCGCCAAAATCCAGCATCGGAAATTGATCCATATTGTTTGCAAGGGGATCATTTACGGGGTAAAGTGCCGAGCCGGCAGTGGTGTCCGCTGCCGGAAAGACTTGCAGGTCTTCCGGGCTGAGGGCTATCACTTCATTGAAGACCACGTCTTGCGTCAGCCCGCTATTGGTGAGCAGGTTAAAAATTTCATCACGGTCAGCCACAAATTCATCGGGTATATCGGCAGTATAATAATCGTCCAATTCCGTTTGGTCAATATGCTGAAGGTCCGGGAAAGTTTTTTGGAAGGTTACTTTCCAGGGCATCAGCATTTTTTTGATCACCTCCAGGTCGTGGTCATTTTTTGGGTCAAACAAAATTTCACCATCGGATGCCACCAGAATAGTCTCGTCGGTGGTTGGAATACTGTCAGTTGGCAAAGTTGTCGGCGTCGCTGTGTACCCCGCACTGCTGCGCAGATAATTGAAATATTGGAGATAACTACCCGCGCCAATACCAGCCATCAGCAAGAGCAGGGCGTATTTATTTTTGAAAAAATACTTGGAAAGGAGAAAAACGGTCGCCAAAACGACGGTGTCCCGCAACAATAAGGACAGGGTATTGATGCTGCCGTTAGTGGTTTGTACGCCCAATATGGACAACCAATAAGCTGCCAGCGAAACCAGCAACAGGATACGCGGCACTTTCATTACGGGCAAGGCGCGTTTGAAAAAGAACCACAGCACCGTAGAAAGCGCCAATGAAATCCAGGAAGCAGCGTAAACAGCGGTAATCATAGCGTGAAACAGGTTTGGGTTTTATCCATACTTCACTGAAATAAGGATAACCACAACAAAATAAGCTATTTAAACGAAATGTCAGGCACTTACCAGACTAATTGCTATTTAAATGCGATCAATGGGGCCAAAATGCCGATAAAAATTAGGAAATCACTTCAAAAGACAGCACCTTCACCGGGGTGCCAGACATGAAAATAGAGGCACCTTCTTCCACAATCGCTACGGTCGCTTTCACGTGCAGGTGCTCCCGTTGTAAAGCGGACGGGGCATCAACGATGCGCCATTTTCGGTATCGGCTATCTACAATGCACCAAAAGCCGGTGGCTAAGTCAATGTGCCGGATTTTCCCGGTGATGATTCTTTGTTGCATAAAAAAGGGGGTCAATATTTGAGATGATATACGATCCTTAATTTATCTTGCTCAAGATAAAGCAGGCTGTTTCCTAACAGCCGATGCAAAGGTAAATAAAAAATCTGATAATTCCCAAAAAACCCTTGGCTCTTTGTTAATTTTTGTGGCACAGCCCAATGACATTTATTTTATATATAAAATAAATCCATGAAATACCGGGGTGCTACCCAGAATCTTGTGCACACAATGATTTGAGTGCTTGACACATTTGGGGAACCACAATATATTAAAGGGGAAAAGTTTAACAAAACTTGTCAACCACCCATGTTTCCCTATATTTCATATTGCTTTCCCCCAAATATGTCAAGCACTCAGATAGATTCATTATTGAGTAATATGGAAGTAAGTGATTATAAAATTGTAAAATACGACATTGAAGGGGTATTAGAAGCACAAAGGAAAGAAGAAATTTCAATACAAAAAGGAGCATCATGCCACCATATCGATCTATCTTTTCAATCTGATGTAAAAGGGATTGCACAAGTTGTTTTTAAAAATAAAAACAACCGACAGATTTTTGAAACTAATGTTGAAGTAATAAAAGGCCAAAACAATTTAACGTTTACCGACATTTTAATAGAAAGCAATGACCATGATACAGTTATAACACAGTTGACTTTACCCAATTTACAAGAACATTGGGCAATATTCGCAATTGATTGCCCCAAAAACAATAAATCTGTTCAGCAGCATTCCAAGTTTGAGGTAACTAGTGCCGCGTCCAGTAAATGGGGTGCAGATTGGCGAGACCTATTTTTTGCTCCATTAGGCATGAGGAGGGCGAAATGCGGGACATTTTAACCGACGAATAACGAAACGGAGCGAGAAATAAGGCCGCAAAACGGTGCGTTATTTACTGGACGCGGCACTAGTATTCAGGTTTACCCTAACCCCTTTAATGATGAAATTACGGTTTACTTTAGATTTGATGAACAAAGGATGGTCACACTTGATGGTACTAACGCCATTGGAGAAAAAATCTATATACTTGACCAAGTGATAGTCAATAAACAAATAAGTAAAAAAATTAATATATCCTTCTTGCCATCTGGCCTTTATTGGTTGACTGCAAGAGGGAAAGACGGCGTCTTAGCAGTACAGAAAATCATCAAACAATAAAATCATCACCAATTTCACAACACTCACCAATGCTTATTCTTAACAACCTTTTCCTGCTCGCAGCCTTTTCCATGCTGATAGCCTGTTCAAAATCCGACACCCCCGAAAACTTAGTGCAAGACGACCTTATCGGCAACTGGTATGCCGAAAAAGTGACAACCTTGCACCCTTCTTATGGGCAGTCCTAATCAAATAGTTGTGAGCAAATGCTCAATAACCAACTATGCAAACGCCTGCGTTACCACTTCCGCCTGCTCCTGCTCGTGTTTCTTCGGGAAACCCGTAGCCGGTGAAGCTGAAGCAGCACGGGCCGCACATTTCCAGCCGTATTCCGAATGGTTGACGGCGATATAACTCCAGGCACCCATGTTGGCGGGTTCCTCTTGGGCCCACACCAATTGCGCGTTGTTGTATTTTTTCAAAATGGCCTCAAATTGTGTTTTCGGAAACGGATAAACCTGCTCCAAACGGACAATAGCGGCATCCGTGCGTTTTTCTTCCCGTTGGCGTTTCAGCAGGTCATAATATACTTTGCCGCTGCAAACGATCAGTTTTTTTACCTTTTTCGGGTCTGCCTGCGCATCATCTATCAATTCCCGGAAGCGGTTGCCCGTCTCTAATGCCGCGATTTCTCCCAGATTGAACGGCGCACGCAACGTACTTTTTGGCGACATTACGACCAAGGGTTTGCGGAAAGGACGCGCCAATTGACGGCGCAATAAATGGAAAAAATTGGAAGCAGACGTGACATTTGCGATCGTCACGTTGTTTTCCGCGCAACCTTGCAGGAAACGCTCCAAGCGGGCGCTGGAGTGCTCCGGCCCTTGTCCCTCATACCCGTGTGGCAGCAACATCACCAAGCCGCTCATGCGCTGCCATTTGCTCTCGCCGGCAAAAATAAACTGGTCAATGATGGTGCCGGCACCATTCACAAAGTCGCCAAATTGCGCTTCCCAAAGCACCAGAGCATGGGGTGTACCCAGCGAATAGCCGTATTCAAAACCCAACACAGCGTATTCGCTCAACAGAGAGTTGTAAATGCGAAATTTACCCTGATTGGCCGATATATTATCTAAACGATTGACTTCCAGGTCGGTATTAGCGTCTTTTATGCAGGAATGACGATGACTAAAAGTGCCGCGTTTCACATCCTGACCGCTCATGCGCACATCTTTTCCTTCCAACAGGATACTGCCATACGCCATCAGTTCGCCCAATGACCAATCTATCTGCCCATTTGCCACGAGCTGTTTTTTGGCATCGGTGAGTTTGGATATTTGCGACAAAGGCGTGAAACCTTCCGGGAACGACAGCAGGTGATTTAACAGTTGGTCTATCATTTCACGGGGAATACCCGTGTCAGGACTTTCCTGATAATCCGCATCGGTCGTGTGTTTGGTGAGTGCCCGCCAGGCTACTTCCGGTTGTTGATAGCTGTAGGGCAACGGATTTTGCCGTGCATTGTCCAAACGCGCCTGAAGATCAGCTTTAAATTTGGCATCCATGTCATTAGCCATTTGCCCATCTACATCACCCCGGGCAATGAGTTGCTGGTTGTAAATCGTGCGCGGGTCGGGGTGTTTTTCAATAATTTTCCACAGCGCAGGATGCGTAAAACGCGGCTCATCGCTTTCATTGTGGCCATTGCGCCGATAACACACCATATCAATAAATACATCCGAATTGAACCGCTGACGGTATTCGGTAGCCAATTCAGTGGCAAATACCACTGCCTCCGGGTCGTCGCCATTGACGTGAAAAACGGGGGCCTGCACCACTTCTGCAATGCTGGAACAATAGGTGCTGGAGCGGGCATCCTCCCAGCCGGTGGTGAAACCAATTTGGTTGTTGATCACCAAATGGATGGTACCACCCGTGTTATACCCCGCAAGGCTCATCATCTGAATGACTTCATAAACGATGCCTTGCCCGGCAACGGCGGCGTCGCCGTGGATCAGAATAGGCAAAATGCGATCAAAATCGCCTTCGTACAAAATATCCAATTTGGCGCGACAAAAACCTTCCACTACCGGGTTGACGGCTTCTAAGTGGCTGGGATTGGGCAATAACTTGACATATACCGAGCGGCCATTGAGGGCCTGTGTTTGAGAGGAATAACCCTGATGGTATTTCACATCGCCCGAACCATAACTTTGATCGGGGATACTTTTGTCTTCAAATGCACTAAAAATCTGTTCGTAGGTTTTGCCGACGATATTGCACAACACATTGAGGCGGCCCCGGTGCGCCATACCAATCACTACCTCTTCCACGGGTGTTTCACTCTCCGCTGCTTTATTGATCATGGCATCTAAGGCCGCAATAGCCGATTCGCCACCTTCTAAGCCAAAGCGTTTTTGACCCACGAATTTAGTGGCCAAAAACTGTTCAAATCCTACGGCACCGTTTATTTTTTCCAAAATCCGGCTTTTTTTCTCAAAACTGAAATTATAGCCGGGTTCCAGACTGCGGTTTTCAATTTGCTCGCGCAGCCACTGGCGTTTGTCTTTGTCAAAAACGTGGGTGCTTTCAAACCCGATATTACCCGTGTAAAGTTGTTGGAGTCGGTTGACAATATCCCGCAAGGAAGCGTTGGGCAGCCCGATTTCAAACCCGCAGGCAAAACGAGTGTCTAAGTCAGCATCAGAAAGGCCATAATCGCTCAAATCCAACTGCGGCCTGCGGTCTTTTCGCGGTTTCACCGGATTGGTGGTAGAAAGGGTGTGGCCCCGGTCGCGGTAACCGTGAATGAGGCCAATCACACCAAACTCCTTAATGAGTGGAGCATGGTCGGGGGCTGTTGCCACCGTGCCATTAGATTGCCCATTGCCATTGGCGGTACTTAAAGCAAAGTCAAACCCCCTAAAAAAGGCTTGCCAGTCTGTTTCTACCGAGGCGGCATCTTGTAGCCACGACTGGTACAGGGTGTCAATATATTGTGGATGAGCGTTGAACACGGCGGATACGTCTTTCATATATTTTATACGCAAAAAAATTTTGCAAAAGTAAAACGTTTAAAGTAAACGGATCGTTTAAAAATAGAAATAAAAATTTGATAGTGTATGCGACCATTCCATTAATTCATTCCCGTGCTATTCAATTTCCCCCCGTAACCGGGCAGGTGCAGATACCCTTCTTGCCTAATTTCGGCGGGCAGGTTGAACCGGGCAGATACTTCTGCTACTTCTTTCGCTTCTAAGCTGCCTTTTTCCATCAATAAAGTAGATAAGGTAATTAGAAATTCGCGCTGTTGAAGCAGTAATTGACGCGTTTCGTTGACTAAACCCGTCATCAGCTGTTCTACATCGGGATCGGTTTTGAATTTATCCATGGACCATCCATATTCCAAGGAATAATTGGACTGATACCGTTCATCAAAACCGTATCTGCGCACAAAATCCATGGCCATCATGGCTGCCTGCTCGCGGTCATTAATGCGGCCAACGGTGGCATCGCCTTCCCCAAAAATGGTCTCTTCCGCGATGCCGCCCGCCAAAAAGACCATTATTTTTTTCAAAATACTGTCCTTCGTTTCATAAATTTCGTGCGGGAACGTAAACCCGGAAGCATAACTGCTGGCTACTTTTGATTTCAACTGGAGCGGTGCCAAACCAAACAACACGACGTAAGCCACCGCGTGACCGGCTTCGTGTACGCTGACGTTGGCTACCACATCATTAATATTTCCCTGACGAATTTTATCTATGCGGCCAACAAACGGTATTTCTATTTTTTTGTTGGCCATTGCGCCGGTGATGCATTTTTTTTCATTATCATAACCGATAGAAATGGAAAAACAATCCGTGGTAAGGGCTTCAAACAATAATTTACTCAGGTGGGTTTCCAAAATATCCGTTACGCTGCTAAATACCGGCCGAACACCCTGCACCGGAAACACCCCGTTGCGATAAATCAGGGCAAAAATATCGTCTGAAACTACAATTTTCACGCCGAATTTTTCTGCCGTGCGTTCAACAATTTTACCCACCTCTTTTCGGATCAGTTGCTCAAAATCGGTCTTGCGCAGGCTGGGATAAATAATGTGAATATTGCCAAATCGGGCCACCTGCTCCGGTCTGAATCGGCGGGTAAGCGCGTTTTTGATGTCTACCGCCGTAATTTTTTTGGTAAAAGCATGGTAAATATCGGCGTTTACCTCACTGTCGGAAGTATGCGTGGCCATTTGAAAGGCTTCATCTAAATTGCCACTGATGATGATGAGCATTTGGTTGTAATCCACCGGCTCATATACTTTTTTGCGTTTTTTCGCATCAATGATTCGATCCAACATCTGCAGTTTATTCAGGTCGGCCAAGTCCACCACTTCATCCTCAAAGCTCAGGAGTTCTTTCAGGCGGCGGGCCTCCCAAAGCCCGATGGATTCCAGCATGGGGTCTTCTTCTTCCGGGTCTCCAGGTTTGCGGCGGGCGCGTTTGCGTTGATTGAGCCGATATTCCTGCACATACCAGTCAAAATCTTCGCGTTCGCGGCGCGCCAAGCGGCCATCGCTCAGGAGTTCCCAAAAATCGGCAAATTTTGTCATCGGCACCGGAGAGCCGTCGGGTTCTACCGTGTAAAAACGCTGTATTTCATCAAACAAGACAATGGAGGGTTGGTTATCCGTCAGGTTGTGTGCCTTCAAAATGGCGTTCACACTGCTATAATAGGTGGTACCATCCGAATTGCCTAATTCTACTTCGGCAAATCGCTCCTGATAATCAAGGTAGCGCACCATTTTTCGCACCAAATCGGTCTTGCCCACCCCGGTCATCCCCCACAGACAAACAATGATGGGACGGGTAAGAATTTCGGGCATCAGGTACCATACCTGTATGTAATCCAACAAGTTATCAATGATCTCATCAATACCGACAAAATCAGATTTAAGCTGCACCCGGAGCATTTCCAGCGCAGCCTGGCGCTCGTGCAAGCGCTCTTTGTTAATGCTAAATTTTGGTTTTTCCATTCTGCTGCAAAGAAACGATAATTTTTATAATAAAGTTCCTACTTTTGCCGCAAGAGCCTTGAAATTCCGTGTGAGATTGAACTTTTCGTAACAATAGCAGCATCCTTCTTTTCAGTTCATTACCCGTGTCAATCTCTCCGACGGCTCCGGCAAAGGCACCCAGTACCTGCGCTTTATCGGCACAGAAGGCATGATCGAAATGGGCTGGAATGATGTAAAAGTGACCCATTTCAAAAGGCCGGAAGCACCCGGATTTGGCGGTTATGATTCGTATGAAAGTTTTTCGGCCAAACAAAAAACGGAGTTCAAAAAATGGTACGATATGACTTACGCTGGCAAGTCTGAAAATTGGACGAACTACAATGAAGTCAAATATGCACCGGAGGACGATTATGACGATCGCTATTCGCGCATGGTCAATTTCTTTGAATCCATCCGAACCGGGAAACCCGTGTTAGAAGATGCCACTTTTGGCCTTCGGGCAGCCGGCCCTTCCATTGCAGCCAACCTTAGCGCTGACTGGAGGAAAGCCGTTAACTGGGATCCGATGAAGATGAAGGTGATAAAAAAGCCTGCTTCCAATTAATCACTCGTTCCTCTTACCTTGCGCATATCATCCATTCCGACCCTCCACCACCCAGGATTCACCCTTTTACCCTTGGCTCGCGCTCCGGGTTGAGCGCTCTGTCACGCGCATTGCTGCGGTGTTGGAGCAGGAGGGTGCTTGTCTCGTGGGCTTTACACCCCCAAATGGTGCGGACGTATGCCGCGCTCCGAAACCCGTGGCAGTACTTGCTCCAGAATGGGCAGATGTTTTATATCCTCGTATGCCTTTTCTTTCCATTCCCAGACAGAGAGTTGTGCTTTTGATACTTTAATTTCCATATCCTGTCAATTCAGTTGGTGTTGAGTAGGAGCAGGAGCGCACCTCCTTGGCCACTCCCGCTACCCCTCCGAGAACCGTACGGGAGGCTTTCACTTTATAGGGATCGAACGTTTACAACACCTGCCCCGTTTCCTTTTGGGTGGTGCGGCAACGCGGAGGTGGTTGCTCCAATTGCCGATTCTCGTGGTGTACGGGTTCGTGACAGTTGGGGGCAGTGGCACCAAGTTGTCATCCGAATCTTTGCCGCCACGGTGTTTGGGTTGCAGGTGATGCCTGTCTCAGCCCGTTTCGGTGGTGATTGCCGGATGACCGTGTGCGCATTTGCCCGCCTGTCGGCGGTAAAGATATTACAAAAGATTACGTCCGACAAACTTTCCGATCATTTTCTCTTGCTGACGACGCTCAAAACACACTTCCCACTCCGGGTCATACACATTCGCCGCCGCTTTGATGCGCGGGGAGCGTTTTGTTTTCACCGAAGTGTGCCTGATGCTCTTCAATTAGTGTTTCTGTCAAAAATGGAGATGCTGCACGCTGTAAATCTAATACCTCATGCTTTACACTTTTTAGTATATTTACCGAATCTAACGCACCTATCGGGCGTAATAGTTCAACTTCTTCGCCATTATCTTTTATTATTGTTATCTTTATTTGCATTTGTGCGCTTTTTCCGCAAATATGAGACTTTTTTCCCGGCAACGACTTTTCTGCACTAAGAAAAAAATGATATGCCTGCTCTGATAAAGGCTTTTCGGCGACCGCCCGCTGATAGGATTCTTTTTGATTACTCCGCGCAAATATCACATAATTTGGGAAAAAAAGGAAATATGCTTCGTTTAAAGCATACTTCCCTTATGTTTTTTGTTAAAACATCGATTGTGCTCTTTTACCCTACGACTTTCACTTCGCGAAGGCCGAAGTTGGAACTTGTATTGGGTGGGAACAGATAGTCTTGATCCACATCAGCGACAATTCGCGCTCGAAGGCTGGTGGTGCCGCCGGATGTAGCACTGCCAGCCTTACCAAATATCCGCACGGTGGGCAGGCTTTCGCCTGGGTCAATGACATTCCAGCCATGTGTCCCGCCAAAGTCAATGATCATGCCGCTAACCAATTGATTGAGTATTACGGCGCTACCATTCAAATCTTTGACGTTGCTAATAATAACAGGGGGCGGGAAGCCGGGCATGATCAAAAAATCGCCTTTGACTTGTAGTTTGGCGACCGCGGAATCCACCATTTCCACCCGAAGTCGGACGTTTTTGATGCGGACGCCGCCAGTGTTGGTAGCCCTAATATCCACGGCAAATATTTCGTTGGGGTTGAGGATCGCCCCGGCTTCGATGACCACGCCAATGGTAACGGTGACATTGTTTCTGAGGTAGGTCGCCGCTGCACTGCGGATGTCTGCAAGATTAATTGCCATAATTGATTGTGTGTTTAGTGAATGTATGAAGTTGAAATAATGCTTTATTTATTTGTTTGCCCTTTAGTTTATCCAAGTGCAAAAAAGTACCCTCCGTCCACCTATTTTTTTACTTTATATCTTTTGAGAACCTCAAAACACCTTACATTTGCCGTTCACTCGTCCTAAAACAAAAAAATAACACGCCTGTGGGTACTTTTCCGCCGTTGCCCCAACCAACCACAGATAAAACAGCAACACCGCCAAACGGGTACAGCGATGCGCAGTTGATGCAGCATTTGCTCGGCAACGCTCCGCAACGAGAAGCGCTGTTCGCTTACCTGTACCGCCGCTCCGGGTGGCGGGAATGGGTGCTTCACCATGTCAGCACCTCGGGTGGCGATGTGCCCGCTGGAGAAGATGTGTTCCACGAGGCCCTGATTCTTTTCGACCGGAACATCCGCGAAAAGCGCTTTTTGGGTGAAAGCAGCTTAAAAACTTATTTCTAGGCATCGCCAAGCAGTACTGGTTCAACCGCCATTGCAAAATAAAACCGCAAACCCTCCCAGTCGAATACGACTCCCTCGTCAATGAAACACCAGAACACATAGCCCTGCAAGCCGAGCGACAAAAAATCATCGAGGACATCCTGCTCCACTTGGGGGAACATTGTCAAAAGGTGCTCGAATTGTATAAACATTCCCTAAGCAATGAAGAAATTGCCAAAGAACTGGGCCTTAGCAGCCCGGAATTAGCCAAAAAATATACGTATAGATGCCGCGAAAAAATTTCGGGCTTTTGTAATGGGACGCAAAGAGATATTTGAATATTTAGACATTCGATTGAGCGATGCCTGAAACAATGTGCTCGCCAAAGGCAAGAATTCAATAAAAAAATAATATATAAATATAACATCCTGAAAACCAAGCCGCTTTTTTTGTTTTTCGTGGTTTTTTGTGGATATTAATGACCCCCAAATTGCTCAAAGCCTCGGCGTTTTCAGGGGCCAAAATATTGGTTAGGTCAATATGGGGGTAGTTTTTTAGTTGTTTGGTCTAAAAATCTGCCCTAAGACACGCTTTTATGTCCAAAATACTCTATATATAAAATAAATTGATTAAATAATTGATAATCAATTATTTGAAAATCTTGATAGAATGAGGTTTTTTACAAAACATAATCGCTTGCAAATTCGTCAACACCTTTGACGAATTTTGAAAGCACTGAAAATCAATGAATTTCCGAGACAATTTCTCGGAAATTCATTCTGTCTTGGTCACATTACCTCAAACTCATGCGCATCGGAAACCTGCAAGAACGCAGTTTTTACGAAAAGGCATTTTAAGGTGGACTTGGTCTTTTACAACCGCCTGCTCCGATGCTTTGTGGTGATTGACCTGAAAATAGGCGACCTGAAACACCAGGACATCGGCCCGACACACAAGCCAACCCTTCGTAAAAGCAAAAGAGCCGTTTTTTTTCCAACCCTCTAAAGTATTTAAATTAATATGAAACTCCACATTAAAAATATGGTTTGCAACCGCTGCATAATGGTAGTAAAAAGTGAGTTGGAAAAATTTGGCTATCAGCCTTTGAATATTACTTTGGGTGAAGTGCTGTTAAGCAATGAAATGAACGATAGCGAAAAAGAAACCTTTAACCAACATTTGAAAACATTCGGATTTGAAATTATTGACGACAGGAAAAGCCGCTTTATAGGGCAAATAAAATCTTCCATTATTGAAATTGTACACCAACAAAATAGTGAATTAAAATCCAATTTATCCGACTATTTAAGCACTAAACTTCATCACGACTATACCTATCTTTCCAATCTGTTCTCTGAAGTGGAAGGAACCACCATTGAGAAATATTTTATTGCCCAGAAAATTGAAAAGGTGAAGGAATTATTGGTATATGATGAATTGTCATTGAGCGAAATTGCCGAAAAACTGAACTATTCGAGCGTTGCCTATTTGAGTAATCAATTTAAAAAGGTGACAGGACTTACCCCTACTTTTTTTAAAAATATCAAGGCAGATAAACGCAAGCCTTTAGACGAAGTGTAAATGTTACAAATACTATCTATAATTGTGTAACGAAGAGGGTGGATAGTATTGCGACCTTTGTGGAGAAATTAATTCACAAAGGTATGGCAACAAAAACAAATAATATTGGGGTCTTTCTGCCACTCAAAGGCGTGGAAAGCGAACATGATGCCTTGATTGCAGATAGGGGCTTGAGCAAACTACAAGGGCTCCACACTCATACAGTAGAACTCAACAATGGGCGAGCGGTTATTGCAGCAGGAGTTCTTTATCCCATCAATGGTTTTTTTATTGAACCCAATAATTGCGGGTGCTGCTGCGGCTTCAACCCACCATTCCTTGTTTTAAATTCTTAATTTTAAAGAAATGATACACACCTATCAACTGACAGGTATGACCTGCTCCGGCTGTGAAGCCAAAGTGAAAAATACTTTGCTGAAACTGCCCGAAATTACCAATGTGGAAGTTTCAAAAGAAGAAAAATCTGCCACGATTACCATGAACCAGCATGTACCGACCGAGAAAATGCAGGAAGCACTTTCGGCGGTCGGGAATTATTTCATCGCAATGCCCGGTCAACCTATTGCTGCGGTAAAAATGGAAGGTAAGGCACCAGCAATCATTCTCCAAAAACATCTTCACGAGCCAGCCGGCAAAATGGCGGCTGGTGATGGCGGAAAATACTATTGCCCGATGCACTGCGAGGGCGATAAAATGTACAACAAGCCGGGGAATTGCCCCGTTTGCGGGATGAATTTGGAAAAAATGCCCGAATTGGCGTCGGCAAAAACCACCTATACCTGCCCGATGCACCCCGAAATCATCCGCGATGCACCCGGTGCCTGCCCGATTTGCGGGATGAACCTCGTACCGACGGCACCAGCAAACGAGGACAACAAAACCTACCTCGATTTAGTAAGGAAATTCAAAATTGCCGTACTTTTTACCGTTCCGGTGTTTTTGATGGCCATGGGCGAGATGATACCCAATAACCCGCTTTCAAAAGTGCTGACGGCCAATGTTTCCAATTGGCTGCAATTTCTTTTTTCATTGCCCGTCGTTTTCTATGCGACCTGGATGTTTTTTGAGCGGGCTTATGCTTCTTTCAAAACCTTGAATTTGAATATGTTTAGTTTGATAGGAATTGGGGCGGGGGCGGCGTTTGTTTTTAGTATCGTGGCGTTGCTTTTTCCTTCCATTTTCCCCGAACAATTCAAAAATCATAACGGGAGCGTATTTCTATATTTTGAAGCGGTGACCGTTATATTGACGCTCGTTTTATTGGGTCAATTATTGGAAGCCCGTGCGCACAGCCAAACAAGCGGTGCCATCAAAGAATTATTAAAACTATCGCCCACGGAAGCAACTTTGGTCGTCAATAACGAAGACAAAATAATTTCTATTAACGATATTAAAAAAGGGGACTTATTGCGGGTAAAACCGGGCGATAAAATCCCGGTAGACGGCGTGATTACGGAAGGAAATAGCAACATAGATGAAGCCATGATAACTGGCGAACCCATTCCGGTGGATAAAAAAATGGGCGATAAAGTAATTGCGGCAACCATAAACGGCAACAAATCCTTCATTATGGTGGCAGAACGGGTGGGAGCGGAAACCTTGCTCGCCCAAATCATACTTATGGTAAACAATGCCAGCCGTTCAAAAGCACCGATACAGAAATTAGCCGACCGAATATCAAAATACTTTGTGCCGATTGTCATCGGTGTTGCCTTGCTTACGTTTGCGGTTTGGGCAATTTGGGGGCCGCAACCGGCATTGGTTTTTGGGTTTGTCAATGCGCTTGCCGTGCTGATTATCGCTTGCCCCTGCGCTTTGGGTTTGGCAACGCCCATGTCCGTCATGGTCGGCGTAGGCAAAGGTGCACAAAACGGCGTGTTGATAAAAAACGCTGAAGCCTTGGAAAAAATGGACAAAATAAATGTCCTGATAACGGATAAAACGGGGACTATTACGGAAGGAAAGCCCTCGTTGGAAAAAGTGGTCACGGTTAAAAATTTTACGGAAGATGAACTTTTAAAGTGGTGCGCTTCGCTCAACCAGTACAGCGAACACCCCTTGGCGGCGGCGGTCACCCAAAAGGCAAAGGCAAAAAATTTGGCAACCGTTCCGGTAATTGATTTTGAAGCCGTCGCCGGAAAGGGCGTGATCGGCTCGGTCGGGGGCAAAAATTTGGCTCTGGGCAATAAAAACCTGATGGAACAGGTAAAAGCACCCATTTCTGCAACGCTGGAAACAGCCGTCACGGACGAGCAAACACAGGGCAAAACGGTTTCCTATATTGCCATTGATGGCGTAGTGGAAGGCTATTTGACCATTATTGATGCCATAAAGCAGCGCAGTAAAGCCGCTATTCAGGCGTTGATGGACAAGGGCATCGAAGTGTATATGCTCACAGGCGACAACCAAAATACCGCTAAAGCCGTCGCCGAACAACTGAATTTAACGCATTTCAAAGCGGAATGCCTGCCAGAAGATAAGTTGAACGAAATCAAAAAACTGCAAGCCAAAGGCAAAATCGTGGCCATGGCGGGCGACGGCATCAACGACGCGCCGGCGTTGGCACAAGCCGATATTGGTATTGCCATGGGCACGGGTACGGATGTCGCCATCGAAAGTTCGGCCATCACCTTGCTTAAAGGCGATTTGCAGGGTATCGTAAAAGCTAAAGCATTGAGCCATGCCGTGATGAAAAACATCAGGCAAAACCTGTTTTTTGCCTTTATCTATAATATGCTGGGCATCCCAATTGCTGCCGGGGTGTTGTATCCGTTTTTCGGCTTGCTGTTGTCGCCAATGATTGCGGCGGCGGCCATGAGCGTCAGCTCGGTGTCGGTTATCCTAAATTCATTGAGATTGAGGCGGTTGGAACTGTGAATTATGTAATTAATTGCCGCAATTGTGTAAAATGGTTCACCGTAAACAGCGTGCCTGAAGAAATTTTAAATATTGAATAAAATGAGCCATCAGAAATTTCAATCACGCAGCGTTTGCGGTTCAATTGGATGTTGAATACCGATAAAGAATACCTGGCTGGCTTTCGGTACATCGTTGGAAAATACTTTTCCGTTGCTTTTTGACACCGTTCCTAAGCGTCTTTCATCCCTTAACCGCTCAAGGGCTTACTTAAAATACAATAACCACGCAAAAGAGCCAATCCATCCTACCAGCACGGCTTGCAAAAAAGGGTCGCGCAGTAGTGCACGTACAGGCGATTCCGTTTTGTTATACACTAAGGTGAGTTGCAAATATCGCAGGATGCCTATAATAACAAAAAAAGCTGTGTAATAAATTTTATCGCTGCCCATACGCCCCGTTACTTCCGGTGAAAAACAGTACATGAGGTAAGCTACGATGGCCACCGTAGAGCAAACCACGATGCTATTGTCTAAAAAAGGTAAATTGTACCCCTCCAATGCTTTTCTGAACGGTTGACCATTGGTTTCCACTAAATATTCGCCCCGCCGCTTTGCCAAACCCAATATGAGCGCCAGTAAAAACGTGAGCACAATCAGCCATTGGGAGATGCCTACCCCGGTAGCGGCACCTCCGGCAAATACTCGCAATAAAAACCCTAAACCAATCAGAGAGACATCAATGAGTGCAAAATGTTTGAGCCGGAAGGAGTAGGCTACATTCACTATAAAATAAGCTATTACGATCAACAGCAGTTCACGGTTCAACGCGGCAGCCAGCAACATACCTCCGCCCATCCAAACAAGTATCAAAACGACAGCGGTTGTGGGTTTGATGGCACCGGAAGCAATCGGGCGACGGCATTTGTCGGGGTGGTTGCGGTCGAGTGGTGCATCTATCATATCATTGAGCGCATATACAGCGGAGGCAATCAGGGAAAAGGCGATAAACCCACCCATTGCACGCAATAAGAGGCCAGGCTCCGATAGCTTTGCTGCAAAAAAAGCCGGAATAAAAACAAACAGATTTTTAACCCAGTGTTCTGGTCGGGCTAATTTTAGAACATAATAATAGGACAATTTGATATGGTTGATCTCACTTTTTCTCCTGTCCGCCTGCTGACACCTCCCGAATCCGGTTAGGGTAATCGGTGATGATGCCATTTACGCCAAGGTGTATCAGGGCGCGCATATCTTTAGGGTCATTCACCGTCCAGGGAATGAGTTTCATGTTCAATTTCTGGCATTTCCGCACCAATTTTTTTGAAACTAATTGATAATACGGGCTATAAATATGGGGTTGAAATCCCAGCGTTTGCAGGTTATTTTCCAAGCTATTGACATTTTCAATTAGTAACGCTAAGGTGATAGCCGGATTTTTTTGGTGGATATATTGCAACGGGCGCACATCAAACGACTGTATGACGCATTGTTGCGCAATACCTAACGCCGATATTTCCGCCAATACTAAATTGGCAAATGTTTCAACAGCCGGATGCCGCACGCCATCCCAGGCGGGTTCACTTTTTATCTCAATATTCCACCTTATTATTGGAGTACGGTTCGTTTTTTGTGCGTGCACCGCTGTGACCACTTCCTGTAAGGTGGGTTTATAGGTTTTCATTTTTTGCTGCTCCGGGAAGCGGGGATTGCCCCGGCTGCCACAGTCATATTCCCGTATTTCGGCTACTGTTTTTTGAAAAATCAGGAGTTTTTCTGCTTCTGCTACCCGAACGGAGTCTCCGTTGGGGTGTTGGCAAATGACTGGATTGAACCAGGGTTCATGGCTCACAATCAATTGATTGTCTTTGGAAACCGCCAAATCCAACTCTAAGGTAGTGACCTCCGGAAAGTCAAGCGCCCGTAAAAACGCCGGTATGGAGTTTTCGGGCAATATTCCCCGGCAGCCACGGTGGCCCTGCCAGTCGAAACCGGCGGGAGTGGTAACGGGAGCAGTGGAGGTGCAGGCGGCGAGCAGGAGCACAGGTAAAATGCAGAATAAATTTTTGACTACTGTATAGAGGTGTTTCATGCGTGACCCAATAATACTTTAATGTAGGCCAAAGGTATGAAATTACGCCGAAAGTCGCATCATTAAGTTTTCTGCGTGTTGCTGCATCTCCAAATAGACCACTTCCCCAAAAGCATCAGAAAAATTGGCTTTGCCATCTGCCAGTTGCCACAGCGTAAACTTATCCGTAAAATCGCCCTGTTGTGTGCGGTGCAGGTATTGCCCTCCATCTTGCGTCAGGCGCAGGTAATGGGTTTCTTCGCCTTGTTGGAGGTTCCAAACCTTTGAGTCATCTGCTTTCGCTTTTATGGGTTGCTGAGCATTTTTAATCGGTTGTGATTTGCGCGTGGTGGCTAACACGGCGACCGGAGCGCTGGCAGTGCGTACCACCACGGTGGAGGTAATCATATCGTGCAGGCATTGGTTTTTTGCATTAAACAGCATTAGGATATAACCAATAAGCCCTGTTATGAGGTTCAGGAAATTAGCAAAAAAGCGGCCGGTAGCGGTACCAAAAGTGATGCGCTTTCCGTCAGTACTCAGTACCCGAATACCCATAATTCTTTTGCCTACCGTAGCCCCTCCTTCACTGCCCTCCTGCAAAGCAAAATACAGCCAGGGAGCGATGAAGGGCAGAAACATACCGGGAATCACTAGGATAAATCCGTCAATAATGCATGCAGCGGCCCTCTCTCCAAAAGAGGCATATTCTACGTCAGCAGCCTGGACGCGAACAGGTTGTTCATCAATAATGACCATATTTTTTTAATTTATTATATTTTTTTATCTGTAAATGAATGAATTAAGGAACTCATAATTAATAACTCATAACTACTTAATTCATACCCGTGTCCTTAATTCCCATCCAAAAGATTGCCTAAAGAACCGAGTACGCTGCCTTCTTCTTTTCGCGCACCGCTCCCGTAGGATATGATTTTTGCCGCCAAACGGCTGACAGGTAAGGATTGTAACCAAATTTTTCCGGGGCCGCGCAAGGTGGCAAAAAACAGACCTTCTCCTCCAAAAACCATATTACGCACGCCCTTTACAAACTGAATATCATAATCTACCCGATTGGTGAAGGCCACAATACACCCGGTATCTACTTTGAGGGTTTCACCTACGGCTAATTCGCGCTCAAGGATATACCCCCCGGCGTGCACAAAAGCCATACCGTCGCCTTCGAGTTTTTGCATGATAAAACCTTCTCCGCCAAATAAACCAGTACCCAGTTTTCGTTGAAATTCAATGCCTACCTGTACACCTTTTGCTGCGCAAAGGAAGGCATCTTTTTGGCAAATGATTTTTCCATTGTACTGTGCTAAGTCCATTGCCACAATTTTTCCGGCATACGGCGCTGCAAAGGTGACCCGTTGTTTGCCTTGCACCTGATTGGTAAAAGTGGTCATAAACAAGCTTTCTCCGGTCAGTATTCTTTTTCCGGCAGACACTAATTTATCAAAAAAGCCGCTTGCCCGGCCGCTGCCGTCGCCAAATACAGTGGCCATTTCAATGCCTTCATCCATAAACATAAAACTGCCGGACTCGGCAATCACGGTTTCCTGCGGGTCGAGTTCCACCTCAACACACTGCATTTCTTCTCCGTAAATTGTATAATCTATCTCGTGATTTTTGCGCATCGTTTATAATGTTCTTTTAATTTTTCTGCAAAATGAGCGGTTTGTGCGGTCGTTTCCAAATATCTACGACAAAGATGCGGTAATTTATGACAAAGTATGCGAAAATTTGGTTTAATCTCTAAATTATCCTCTACCGAATAAATAAGGAATTATGCTTTACCCATTGTTTCGTTATCCTATAAACCGTGCAAACTCCAGCAGAGATTTAAACCGGAAGTCAGGTTTTTCCTGCAATATCCGCGCAGTTTCTTCGGTTTTCCCTTCTATCCAGACGGTTTTCATGCCTAATGCCTTGCCAAAGACTATATCAGAAACAGAATCGCCGACCATCCACGCACGTTCAAACTGAATGTGTGGATAATCGGCGAGTGCGAGCCATGCCATACCGGTTGCGGGTTTTCGGCACGAGCTACCAGTATCGGGCAGGTCGGGACAATAATATATGCGATCAATGCGACCACCTGCGGCTTCCGTCAGGTGCAGTAGTTTTTCGTGTATAGCCGTTAAATCTGCTTCGGTCATCAGAGATTTTCCTATTCCGGCCTGATTGGTGACGACTACAATCGGGTTGAAATGCGCGGCGAGCAACCGCATGGCCTCCTCAAATCCCTCAACGGGAAGGTATGCTTCCGGCGTTTTGACGTAATCACCAGGTGTACGGACATTCAAAACGCCGTCGCGATCTAAAAATAAGGTATATGTCATTTGGGGGCAAATGTAGTAATAAGACTTCAGACACAAGACTTCAGACTTCAGACACAAGACATCAGACATCAGACTTTAGACACAAGACTTCAGACTTCAGACACAAGACTTCAGACTTTAGACACAAGACTTCAGACTTCAGACACAAGACTTCAGACACAAGACTTCAGACACAAGACTTCAGACTTTAGACACAAGACTTCAGACTTTAGACACAAGACTTCAGACTTTAGACACAAGACTTCAGACTTCAGACACAAGACTTCAGACTTTAGACATAAGACTTCAGACATAAGACACAAGACTTCAGACTTTAGACATAAGACTTCAGACATAAGACACAAGACTTCAGACACAAGACTTCAGACACAAGACTTCAGACACAGGCACTGTACGTGGTCCACGCCCGACGATATCGCGGAACACATCAGAGAAGCCCCGTAGCGTGTTTTTTGAAACACAAAAGAAACAAAAGAACACAAAAGCCCGTAGAGCGTACCGTACGTTGGGTCGTCCACGCCCGACGATATCGCGGAATACATCACAGGACAGGAGACACAAGACTTCAGACACAGGCACTGTACGTGGTCCACGCCCGACGATATCGCGGAACACATCAGAGAAGCCCCGTAGCGTGTTTTTTGAAACACAAAAGAAACAAAAGAACACAAAAGCCCGTAGAGCGTACCGTACGTTGGGTCGTCCACGCCCGACGATATCGCGGAATACATCACAGGACAGGAGACACAAGACTTCAGACACAAGACTTCAGACACGAGACTTCAGACTTCAGACACGAGACTTCAGACTTCAGACACGAGACTTCAGACACGAGACTTCAGACACGAGACTTCAGACACGAGACTTCAGACACGAGACTTTAGACACGAGACTTTAGACACGAGACTTTAGAAACAAGACTTCAGACATCAGACACAAGACATCAGACACAAGACTTCAGACATCAGACACAAGACATCAGACACAAGACATCAGACACAAGACATCAGACACAAGACATCAGACACAAGACATCAGACACAAGACATCAGACACAAGACATCAGACACAAGACATCAGACA
>Ga0209181_10002195_pt1 | contig 32343 bp, 34 predicted proteins | sample MAT05_FD_187208 | JGI IMG/M metagenome (GOLD analysis project Ga0209181, IMG submission 187208) | Freshwater microbial communities from Lake Fryxell liftoff mats and glacier meltwater in Antarctica - MAT-05 (SPAdes) (version 2) | ecosystem: Environmental > Aquatic > Freshwater > Ice > Liftoff... | reverse complement strand
ATCACTTTGGCTTCATCCAGTGTTTTTAATCCGAAGGCAATGTTGTTAAAAATGGTATCGCTGAAAAGAAAAACATCTTGTGTCACCACACCCATCTGGCCGCGAAGACTGATCAAGTCAAAATGTTTGATAGGCGTTTCATCTATTCGAATCTCACCAGCGGTAACGTCATACAACCGCGACACAAGATTGGAGACGGTGCTTTTTCCCGAGCCTGTTCCTCCGATGATCGCCAATGATTCACCTGGGCTAATGGTAAATGAAAGATTTTTCAATGCCTGAATGCCTGTGTCAGGATAGGTGAACGATACGTTGTCGAACTCTATTTTTCCGATAATCTCTGGTGTCAAATTTTGTTCAGAAACAATGTCAGATTTGGTTTGTAAAAACTCATTAATCCTTTTTTGTGACGCTTCCGCCCGCTGTACCAAACTACTCGTCCACCCGAGAGACGCAACTGGCCATGTGAGCAAGTTTACGTAAATGATAAACTCAGCAATGTTGCCGAAGGTGAGTGAACCATTGATGACCTCTACACTTCCTGCGTACACGGTAAAGACCGTACTTAGCCCGACCAATCCCATGATGACGGGAAAGAACAACGCCTGTACTTTGGTGAGTTTTAAGGATTGCTTTTTGTACTCGTTGCTTTCCTTGGAAAAATTAGCCACCGATTCTGCCTCTCTGGTAAAAGATTTTAAAACACGAATCCCAGAAAATGCCTCTTGCACAAACGTGCTCAGTCGCGACTGACTTTTTTGAATCAGCTCCGAGCGGTGTTCGACAATGTTGTTGACGTAGAAAATACTTATTGACAAAATAGGCAGCGGCAACAGCGCATAGATTGTCAGCTTTACGCTAATGGAAAACATAACCGGGATCAACATCATGAACAGCGTAATCAACGTCAAGCCATACATAATGGACGGCCCCAAGTACATGCGTACCCGACCAACATCCTCGCTGATCCGGTTCATTAAGTCACCTGTATTGTTCCTCCGATAGAAACTCAACGGCAGCGTTTCGTAATGTTCAAAAATTTCATTCTTCAAATCGTATTCCACCAATCGGCTCATCACAATCAATGTCTGCCTTACCAGATAAAGAAAAAACCCTCTCAGCAAAGCCATTCCCAAGATCAGCAGGGCATAGATCAAAATACCTTTGGCAAAGACATTGAAAAAAGTCTGTTGCGCCTGACTGTTATCGAAAGAGCGGTAAACACGGATATTATCGGTGACCAAATCGATGGAATGCCGCACCATTTGCGCGGGAAGGATTTGAAATGCATTGGAGATGATCACCCAGATCAATCCCAAAATCATCAATTTCTTATACTTAAAAAGGTACTTGTTTAAATAGAAAAGCTCCTTCATCGATAGTCGTGGCCGTGTTAAAAACGAAAGGTACTGGATTTGGTTCAGAATGAACTCATAAATAGTCGCGCCCCTCTGATACGAAGTAACGGGGGGTGGCCTCGCGAAGCGAGGTCGGGGGTGAGTCAATATAAGCGAGACAGTTTGAGATTGTCCACGAATTATTTCTATTTTAAATGTTGAATCGGCAACGTAAATTGCGCCTTCATTCAAACGTTCTTTAGCCGAATGCTCAACAGACGCACCATCCGCATCAAAATCATGCAAAGCCTTTTTGCCTTTGAGCAATGCAAGGAAGCCAATTACCTACTATCACAGGATTTACTGGAAGAACGCTTCAGCCCCAACCTGAACAGCATGGAAGTACAGGATAAAGAACTGCTCCGCGAACAGAAGAAAAAAGCCAAGCAATTTTTCGATAAGAAGTTTAAGGGCATTGAGAAAGCGGGCGAAGTAGAACCCGTCATTGCCAAGGCAGTTACTGACGCCATGGACCTGTTTGAAAAGCACGTGCGCAAAGACCAAAACTTCTTGGGCAAAAACATTACTTCCGAAATACTGAAGCTGACAGAAACATACTACAGTACGTTGGGCTTGATTATCGCTTTCGCGGAAATTGGGAGTAGCGAAAAGAAAGTGGTGCATATCAATTTTATGAATCAACCCATTATTCAATCTCTGATCGGAAATAATGAACTGAAAAAGGAATTGCTGCGTACACCCGGCTGGAACAGCGACTTAAATTCCGTGCGCGATTGGTTCAGAGAGATTGTAAAAGAGGACAAAGAGTACCAGAAATTCATTGAAGAAAAATCGCATTCAACCGATGAGCAAAAAGCATTTGTTAAACATCTATTACGAAAAGTAATTCTGGCCAACAATGCTATCAACGATTATTTTGAGGAACAAGACATTCGCTGGGCAGAAGATAAAGACATAATCAAGAGCTTAGCCGAGAAGACCATAAAATCCTTTGACGGAACCAAAGTTGATCTTCAAAAAGTTTCGCTGGACTGGGAAGACGACAAGTTGTTTATCGACAAGCTATTCAAAAGTACCATTGACCTAGATTCTCAATACAAAGAACTGATTGCCCAAAACACCAAGAATTGGGAGGTAGACCGATTGCCATTGACCGATCAGGTGATTCTTGGAATGGCGTTGGCAGAAATGGTGAACTTCCCCGGCATTCCCGTAAAGGTGACCATCAACGAATATATCGAGTTGGCAAAAGAATACAGTACCCCTAAAAGCCGGCAATTCATTAATGGCATTTTGGATGTCATCTCCAAGAAGATGCAAGAATCTGGTGCCATGAAGAAAAGCGGACGAGGCCTGATTGATAACAAGTAAAAAGGTTAACAGTAACCGATTAACGAATACAATTACCATTTTTTTAGCATCCATTTTCGCTTATAAAAAACCATTATCTTTGCCATCCATTTGATTCACAAACAATGAGTAAGAAAGGAAGTAACGCACTAATAGCTTTTTTAGCAGGAGCAGCGGCTGGTGCCATCTTGGGCATTTTGTATGCCCCCGATAAGGGCTCGAACACACGCGAAAAGCTTTCATTTAAGCTGGATAAGTACAAGAAAATTTTGGAGGATTATATCTCGGACGTGGTGTCAGGGAAAGAAGGCCCTTATACTTCCGAGGCGAAATCTCAGGGCCAAAAAGTGGTGACTGAAGCTCAAGATAAAGCACAACGCCTTTTAGACGATGTAGATCAACTGCTGGAGCAGCTCCGGGGGAACAAGAACAGTTAATGATTTGTTAAACTGAAAGTTCAATTTGATTTTTAGGTTCGTTTAATAGTAATTTTACCGATTGAAATAAAGATGTATATGAAAATAACGATGAAATTTTTAGCAATAGTAGCGATAGCGGCACTATCTGTCAGCTGCCGCGATAAGGCATCCGAGAAAAGGATTGCAGAATTGGAGACCCGCTTGGCGCAAATGGAGGGCAGCAAGAGCACTTCAGTTGCCCCGACAGCGACACCAGCCGCTGCTGAAACACCGGCTGTAGAAGAAAAACCAGAAGGTCCTCTTCCTACCATGGATTTTGGCACTATTGACCACGATTTCGGAACCGTAGATGAGGGCAAGAAAGTGTCTTACACCTATAAAGTTAAAAACAGCGGCCAAGCACCTTTGATCATTCAAAATGCAGCACCTTCTTGTGGCTGCACCGTGCCCGATTGGACCAAAACTCCAATTCCGGTAGGTGGCGAAGGCTTTGTAAAAGCAGAGTTTGACACAAAAGGTAAGCCCGGCATCAATAACAAAACCATCACCGTTACTGCCAACACTTGGCCTAAGACAACTACATTGAAATTTAAGGCAATGGTTACAGCAAAGCCAGATGGCGTGAACGGACCAGCTGCCAAGTAAACCGGCAATTGACAATTAAGGATTAGAGTAACATCCCAAGTTTCACAGTTTGGGATGTTTACTTTTAAGGAATAACTTGCGCGAAATTTTAAAACCAGAAGATGAATTCTATTCTATTACAAGCGGCACCCGGTGGAGGAGCTTACATGCAAATCGTGTTGATGGTAGCCATTGTGGCAATTTTTTACTTTTTTATGATCCGCCCTCAGCAAAAAAAGGCGAAAGACGCAAAGAAGTTCTCTGATGAAATCAAGAAGGGAGACTACGTGGTGACCATCGGTGGAGCCCACGGCCGCGTTGCCGAATTGGAGGGCGAGACATTTATTTTGGAAGCGGAAAGAGGCGTGAGAATGAAGTTCTCAAAGTCTGCCATTTCCATGGAATCGACCAAAGTTTTTGCCGATAAGAAGCCGGCAGCTTAGGCATCCTACTATCCGGCTTTGTAATTAGTACCTTTGCTGCGATATGAATTTTTTGCGCGTCATCGGTAATTTATTGCGGTTTGACCGCGCCAATTGGAAGGCGGTAGTGCTGTGCATTCTTGCGGCAACCACTTTTTGGCTTTTCAATGCATTCAATAAAAATCACACAACGAGTATAAAATTCCCCCTCCGATTCGAATACGATCAGGAAAGGTTCATTCCTGCTAGTGCCTTACCCGACCAGGTCAACATGCACGTCAGCGGAAACGGGTGGGATCTATTTCGAAACCAATTGGGATTAAAACTGCCAGAGCTCACCATTGCGTTAGAACATCCATTGGAAGTAAAAAAGATTGTGGCTTCGTCCCTGCAATCAATGTTTCAACCTCAAGTAGGAAAACTTCGCATCAATTTTTTAGTGACCGACACCTTGCGAATACAAATCGATGAAAAGGATTTTCACAAATACAAAATAGCGGTTGATCTCTCAAACTTTACATTCAAAAAAGGCTACGGGCGCATTAGCCCCGTGGTAGTCCTCCCGGACTCCATTACCCTAGACGGCCCCAAAAGTGTCCTACACAATTTGCCTGACATGTTGTCTATAATCATTGAGGGTAATTCGGTCGACCAAAATTTTAATGATGATATGGAAGTAGTCGTAACTGGAGAGAGCATCACACGCAATCCGTCAGTAGTAAAGGTGATGTTTGAGGTAGGCCCGGTAATCGATGTGAAGAAAAGGCTGCCATTAACCGGTAAAATGAAAAATTTCGTTTTACCTGACAGTGTAGATGCTTGGTTTCGAATTCCGGCAAGACGCGAGGAGGACTTCAAAGAATGGGCGAAAGAAATGAGCGCAATCCTTCCATCTGGCAAAGTCGGGTCTTATGAAATGAACATGCCCCGTATTTCAAAATTGCCACTCTACTCACAATTGATAAAAATTGATAGTGTGAAAATGACGCCCTCGGTCAAATGAAGAGGCCGCTTCAGATTGGCGTAACGGGTGGCATTGGGTCTGGAAAAAGCCTTGTCTGCAAAATATTTTCATCTTTGGGCGTACCCGTTTACGATGCGGATAGCCGAGCGAAAAGTATAATGACCACTGACGGAATACTAGTCGAGCAAATCAAAAAGGAATTTGGAGATTTGTCTTATAACGAAAATGGTGAGTTAAATCGCGAGTACATCAGTCGGCTTGTTTTTCAAGACGAAGAGAAAAGAAAAAAGCTGAACGAGTTGGTTCACCCTCGCGTGGCGTTGGATACAGAAAACTGGATCAAGGCACAGGGCGAAGTTCCCTTTTTGGTGAAGGAAGCAGCGCTGTTGATTGAGTCGGGTGGATATAAAACGTTAGACAAGCTGATTTTGGTAATCGCGCCCGAAGAGTTGAGGATAAACAGGGTGATGTTACGTGATCCCCAGCGTTCGTATGACGACATTAAAAAAATAATGCTGGCACAGATGCCGGAAGATGAAAAAATGAAGTTGGCAGATGTGATCATTCATAATGACGAAACAGAATTGATCGTACCACAAATACTTTCCCTGCATCAACAATTTTCTAAACCGAACTAAAAATATCTTTTGAGCATTACAGAATAGATGAAAAAGACACTGATTACCACAGCTATCGTTCTTGTGGTTATTTTTTTGATAGCACTGCCTAAGTTAGGTTTGTTTAAAGCAAAAGAGACACCCGGTTCGGCCAATGTAGCATCGGGAGCGAAGCCAAAACTTTTGGTAGAGGCGTTGATTATCAAGGAATCAAAACTGGACAATAAATTGGTAATAACTGGTTCTGTTCTGCCCAATGAATCGCTGGAATTAAAAAGTGAGTCATCGGGTAAAGTCGTTGCCATTTTATTTCAAGAAGGAAAGCCCGTGACAAAAGGCAGCATGTTACTGGAAATCAATAACGATGACATCAAAGCGCAACTGCAAAAGCAACGTTACAATCAAAAGCTGAATCAAGACAACGAATTTCGTCAGCGAAAGCTGTTAGAAAAAGATGCCATCAGTCAAGAAGAATATGACAACGCACTCAACCGACTGAATACCACCGTAGCCGATGTGCGCATTTTGGAAGCACAATTGGAGAAAACACGTATCAAAGCTCCGTTTGATGGCGTGATTGGGTTACGTTACGTGAGCATGGGCGCCTACATTTCTCCCACTACGATCGTGGCAACCTTGTACAATATTTCTCCTGCCAAAATTGAATTCTCCATTCCCGCACGGTATAGCGCGCAGGTAAAATCAGGGGAGAAAATTTATTGCCGTGTGGAGAATGACCTGACTGTTTACCAAGGAGAGGTATATGCCATCGAGCCGCGCATTGACCAAGAAACACGCACATTAAAGATCCGCGCGCAGGCAGACAACCAAAGTGGCAACTTGTTGCCGGGTCAATTTGTGAAAGTAGAATTGATCCTAGCATCGTTGCCCGATGCGTTGCTGGTTCCAACCGAAGCCGTGATCCCAGACCAGGGGGGAAAGAAAGTATTTATTTTTTCTGCCGGCAAAGCGAAAGAAATAAAAATCGAAACCGGTATTAGAACCGAAAATTCATTGGAAGTGTTGTCTGGGCTGAGCGCAGGAGATACGTTGATCACCACGGGTATCCTTCAATTGCGGCAAGGAATTGATATTCAAATTCAAAAAATAAACTGAGAATAACAGCAGGGCGAATTAGTACTTCGTACTTCTTAAATCGAGAATAAATTTATGGCTAGCTTATCCATCACCAGTATCAACCGCCCCGTTTTGGCGATCGTGATGTCGTTGGTTATCATCTTGTTTGGTGTGATCGGTTTTTCCTTTTTGGGCGTACGCGAATTCCCAAGTGTTGATCCTCCCGTGGTTACAGTTTCTACTAGTTACATAGGAGCCAATGCGGATGTGATTGAATCGCAAATTACAGAACCGTTGGAAGATGCAATCAATGGAGTTCCCGGCATTCGAACATTAACTTCTGTGAGCCGAGAAGGGCGCAGTAATATTACGGTAGAGTTTGAATTGGGTGTAAATATCGAAGCAGCAGCCAATGATGTCCGCGACAAAGTCTCGGGTGCGCTCAACCGATTGCCACAGGACGTGGATCCACCCGTGGTAGAAAAAGCCGATGCGGATTCAAGCCCAATTATTTTTCTTACGGTGCGAAGCGACAAGCGCAACCTGTTGGAAATCTCTCGCATTGCCGAGGTGATGTTTAAAGAACGCATTCAAACCATACCCGGTGTGAGCGCTGTGCAAATTTGGGGGCAGCAGCGCTATTCTATGCGCTTGTGGATGGATCCGATTAAGTTAGCCTCGCTGAAGTTGGTACCTTCTGACATTTTACAAGCACTCAATCGAGAAAATGTAGAGTTGCCATCAGGTAGAGTAGAGGGGCAAAATACAGAGCTGACCGTGCGCACGATGGGAAGGCTAACGAGCGAAGAAGATTTCAATAATCTCATTATTAAAGAGCAAGGTGATAACGTGGTTCGCTTTAGCGATGTAGGCTACGCTAAATTAGGCCCAGAGAACGAACGAACTATTTTGCGCAGAGATGGAATTCCGGGTTGTGCCTTGGCGATCGTTGCGCAGCCTGGCGCCAACAACATCGACATTGCCAACCGGCTCTATAAAAAACTGGATCAAATTCAGCGCGACTTGCCAAAGGATATGAGTTACCAAATGAGTTACGACTCTACACAATACATTCGAGCTTCCATTTTTGAGGTGGGCGAAACCATCTTGATCGCATTCTTTTTAGTGCTTTCCATTATTTTTATTTTTCTCCGCGATTGGCGCACGACCATTATTCCCGTGGCCACGATTCCCATTTCGTTGATCGGCTCCTTCTTCGTGATGTACCTGATGGGCTTCACCATCAATGTGCTCACTCTTTTGGGAATTGTACTGGCCATCGGCATCGTGGTGGATGATGCCATCGTGGTGTTAGAAAACATTTACGTGAAGGTAGAAGAAGGCGAAGACCCCGAAGTGGCCGCGCGAAAAGGTTCGACCGAAATTTATTTTGCAGTAATCTCTACCACAGTTTCGGTGGTGGCGGTTTTTCTTCCAGTGATTTTCTTGCAAGGCCTTACGGGAAGATTGTTCCGCGAGTTCGGTTTAGTAGTGGCGAGCTCGGTCGCAATCTCGGCATTCGTTTCATTGACGCTCACTCCGATGATGTGTTCGAAAATTTTGAAACGCAGAGTAGTACAACCGTGGCTTTATCGAAAAACAGAACCTTTCTTTACTGGCTTGACAGACGCCTATGCAGCGGCACTAGAAGGTTTCATGAAGCGCAGATGGTTAGGCTTTGCGGTTATTTTACTTTCGGGCTTCTTGATTTATTATTTAGGAAAAATCACTCCGTCTGAGTTAGCTCCTTTGGAAGACCGTAGTGAATTCAGATTGCAGGCACAAGCACAAGAAGGAGCCACGTTTGAATACATGGATCGCAACGTGAAAGAACTCACGCAGTTTATTAGCGAAGAAGTGCCGGAAAAAAGTGGTATGGTGAGCGTTACAGCTCCTGGTTTTGGAACCGCTGGCGTGAACTCAGGGTTTGTTAGGGTAATTTTAAAAGACCCAAAAAACCGAGATCGCACACAACAACAAATTGTGGATGACGTCACAGGCCAAGTAAAAAAGTACTCGGGCGTAAGAACGTTTATCACGCAGGGACAAACCATTGGCGATAGGCGAGGTGGCTTTCCATTGCAGTTCGTGATTCAAGCGGCCGATATCGACAAACTCAAAAAAGTATTGCCGGATTTTATGATCAAGGCTTCGGCCAGTCCGATGTTTTCTTTTGTGGATTTGGATTTAAAATTTAACAAACCTGAAATCAATATCACAATTGATCGCGACAAAGCAAGAAATTTAGGAGTGAATGTGTTGGATATTTCTCAAACCTTGCAGCTGGGGCTAAGCGGCTCGCGTTTTGGAAATTTCATTATGGATGGAAAACAATATCAGATCATCGGGCAAGTAGAGCGGGGCAACCGCAATGAACCATTGGATTTGAAAACACTTTACGTAAAAAATAAACGCGGAGAACTCATCCAACTGGATAACTTGGTCACGTTTGATGAGCGTAGCAGCCCTCCACAATTGTTCCGCTTCAATCGCTATTCGTCTGCCAAAGTGCAAGCGCAATTGGCAAAAGGGGTAGCATTAGGCGATGGCATCAAGGAGATGCAACGAATTGCAAAAGAAGTTTTGGACGAAAGCTATACCACTAGTTTGGATGGCGCCTCCCGCGAGTTTGCCGAGAGTTCTTCTAGCATCTACCTAGCTTTCTTGATTGCGTTGGCAATCATCTATTTGATTTTATCGGGTCAATTCGAAAGCTTTAAAGATCCATTGGTGATCATGTTCACAGTGCCGTTGGCTTTGGCGGGAGCCTTGACCTCACTTTGGTACTTTAACCAAACATTAAATGTGTTTAGCCAGATAGGGATTATTATGCTAATTGGTTTGGTAACCAAAAATGGAATCTTAATTGTAGAGTTTGCTAACCAGCGGAAAGAACTGGGGATTCCATTGCTACAAGCAGTGAAAGAGGCAGCCGTATCTCGTTTCCGCCCGATCATCATGACAAGCCTTTCAACGATCTTAGGAATTTTGCCAATTGCTCTCGCTTTAGGTGCTGGTTCTGAAAGCCGGGTCTCTATGGGAATTGCCGTCATTGGCGGAATGATGTTCGCCACCATTCTCACGTTGTTTGTAATTCCCGCCATCTATTCCTACATCAGCAGTAAACACATCCGTCATATCCCTTCCAATTAGTTTGATGAATTCCTCTTGTAATTATTTTAAATTCATGCTCCATGCTTCGGCTTGCAAGATTCAAGCCGGGAGAGCGCAGCTTGTAGCTTGCAGCCTGTGGCTTGTAGCGTTAATGCCCTCAACGATAAATGCCCAAGAAGCGCTTAGCCTTGCCGATGCTGTTGAAATTGGATTGAAGAATAATTTTGGGGTGCAGATTCAAAAGCTGAATGTAGAGGCAGCTACCATAAACAACAATTGGGGCCAAGCCGGTTTGTTGCCTTCAGTAAATTTAACTGCCGTCCAAAACAACAACGTTGTGCAGAGAAAGCCGGCTAACCCCTTTGCCGTTGCGGGTCGGAACGTTGGAAACAACGTGCTGGGTCAATTAGATGTCCAGTTTACTTTGTTCGGTGGCTTTGCTGTGCAGATTGCAAAAAAGCGATTGGAACAATTGGAAACACTGAGCAAGGGCAACGCAACGTTTGTAATGGAAAACACAGTTCAATCCATTCTACTCGGTTACTATCAAGCCAATTTGGAAGATGAACGATTGCAAGTATTTATTAAGAATCGCGAATTTTCAAAAGAGCGATACACCTATGTGAAGTTGAAAAAAAGCCTCGGCTCGGCTATATCATTTGATGTGTTGCAAGAGCAAAACAATTACCTAACAGACTCGGCCAATGTTTTACGACAAGAGATCATCTTAAAAAATGAACTACGCAATTTGAATGTATTGCTCAACAACGATATCAACAAAACGTACCAGCTTACCAACCCACTCCAGTTTGAAGATGAAGTATATAAATATGAAGACCTGCGAGCTAAGATGGTTAGCTCCAACACTAATCTGAGGAATCAATTTATTAGCCAAGAGCTATTCCACAATGCCACCCGCAGTGCGCAAGCAAACTTGTCACCCTCGCTACTTCTCAACTTAGGGGCAACTGGAAGTTTAGATCAACTCAATGCCAATTTCCGAATAAATACGGGCAACCGAATTGAAAACACAGTCGGTTTTTTGGATCGTAATCCACTACAGCCGGTTTATCAAACAGTGAATGAACAGGCTTTTAGGCCCTTAACGCAAACAGGTAACGCGTATGGAGTCTATGGAAACCTTTCGCTGCGGTTCACCCTTTTTAATGGAGGGCAATTGCGCAGAACGATCGACAATGCGCAGATTCAAGAAAAAATTGCCATGCTTACTACTGATCAACTGACGCTCTCATTGGAAAATAGTCTACTCGCTTCGGTTGACCTTTACAATCTGCGCAAACAGTTGGTGGCCATTGCACAAACCAAAGTACAGGCCGCAGAATTGAATTTAATATTGGGCAATGAGCGTTACAAAAACGGAACCCTGAGCGCGATCGACTTGCGGATCGTGCAAGAAAATTATCGCTCTGCAGCGCTAGAAAAATTTGCCGCTATTTTTGATGCACTCTCTAGTCGCATTGACTTAGTCCGGCTGACAGGTGGGCTGATAGATAATGTAGCGAAATAAATAATTACTGCGCAGCCTCCTCCACCTCTTCCTTTTTCATCACCCAAAAATTATTGAACCCTTCACCTACCTGAATTGAAATCATGCCGTTGGCCAACATCTCAAGGATAGCCAGGAAATTAAAAATAAGAGAAATGCGCGTGGGTGCTTTTTCGAATAGCTCAATGAAGGGCACGCGCGATTTCGTTGTGACTTCGTTCAAAATAAACTCTTTCTGTCCTTCAATGGTGTAAGGGTACTGAATAACCTGATGTACCGGTTTGTTTTTTTCTTCTTCTTGACGCTTCAACACTTTTTCAAAGACCATCAGCAGCTTGAAAAGATCTACGTCTTGCAGTTCGGCTTCCACATTGGTTACTTCAGCCAATTGTTTTAGCTCTTTCATCAAATTACCGCGTTTCTCCTTCATCAACTCGGTCTCCTCCATCTTATGGAATTGCTCCACCACTGACTTATATTTTTTATACTCCATCAAGTGCTTCACCAACTCTTCGCGCGGGTCAATTTCATTGCCCTGTTCATCCAATTGAGGCCGTGGCAGTAGCATTTTAGATTTTATGCGCATGAGGGTGGCAGCCACCAAAATAAATTCGCTGGCCACTTCAATGTTCACGGTCTCTAACTGGCGAATGTATGCCAAAAAGTCGTTGGTGATCGTTGAAATAGGAATGTCATTGATCTCCAATTCATCGCGCTCAATGAAAAATAAGAGTAAGTCAAAAGGCCCTTCAAACAAAGGCAAGTGAATTTCAAAAGGTTGTTGTTCCATAGAATTTAAGGAGGACAAAATTAATCCAAAGCGATGATAAAATGGTTCTTATTTGCAAATCCGTAAATTTGCCTCCCCTAGGCTTCAAAAACATTCAAAAACACTTACCTTGGGTATCTGTTTAAAGATAAAATGATTACTAATTAAGGTTTTGCCATGCTAATTACACCCGGAAAACTACTGGCCAATATTAATAGCCCCGATGACCTAAAAAAATTGGATCAGGCACAGTTGGTACAGATGTGTGAGGAACTGAGACATTTTATCATCGATAATGTATCTGTTTATGGGGGGCACTTTGGCGCAAGCTTGGGGGTAGTTGAACTAACGGTGGCGCTGCACTATGTTTTCAACACACCCTATGATCAATTGGTATGGGATGTTGGCCACCAGGCATACGGTCATAAGATACTGACCGGCCGGAGAGATGAATTTTATACTAACCGAGTTTACAATGGCCTTTCGGGATTCCCGAAACGTAAAGAAAGCATCTACGATACCTTTGGAGTAGGCCATTCTTCTACTTCCGTATCAGCCGCTTTGGGCATGGCGGTAGCTTCCAAATACTTAGGGCTCGAGGACAAACAGCACGTGGCCATTATAGGCGATGGCGCACTTACGGGCGGGATGGCTTTTGAGGGGCTCAATCATGCAGGTGTTTCAGATACTAACTTGTTGATCATTTTGAATGACAACTGCATGTCCATTGACCCAAATGTAGGTGCGTTGAAGGATTATTTAACAGATATAACAACCTCCAAAACTTACAATAAGCTGAAGGACGATGTTTGGAATTTATTGGGGAAACTTTCCTCTATTGGCAAGAGTGCCCAAGACATTGTTTCAAAAGTGGAAAACGGCATCAAATCCACACTGCTTAGCCAGAGTAATTTATTTGAGTCGCTGAACCTTCGCTATTTTGGCCCAGTTGATGGTCATGATGTAGACCATATGGTGGCCGTGCTCAAAGATCTCAAGCAGATTAAAGGCCCCAAAATCCTTCATTGTATTACCACCAAGGGCAAAGGCTACGGCCCAGCAGAAAAAGGTAATGCAACCACTTGGCATGCTCCGGGCACATTTGATAAGATCACTGGAGAAATTCATAAAAAAATATACGACAAGCCCCAAGCCCCCAAATATCAAGATGTGTTCGGTCACACATTAGTAGAACTGGCAAAGGGCAATGATAAGATAATTGGTATTACGCCAGCCATGCCATCAGGCTCGTCTTTGAATATCATGATGAAGGAAATGCCTACCCGCGCTTTTGACGTGGGTATTGCAGAGCAACATGCCGTTACTTTTTCAGCTGGTTTGGCTACTCAAGGTCTAGTTCCTTTTTGCAACATCTACAGCTCATTCATGCAGCGCGCCTATGATCAAGTGGTGCACGATGTATGTATCCAAAACCTGCCGGTTAATTTTTGTTTGGATCGTGCTGGTTTTGCCGGAGCTGATGGCCCGACACACCATGGGGCGTATGATATTGCCTACTTCCGCTGTCTGCCCAATATGATTATAGCAGCTCCTATGAACGAACAGGAGTTGCGGAACTTGATGTATACCGCCCAATTACCAAGAAAAGAAAAGGCTTTCTCAATTCGCTATCCTCGTGGGCAGGGCGTAATGCCCAACTGGAAAACCCCATTTGAGGAGATTGAAATTGGGACCGGAAGAAAAATTAGGGAAGGGGAAGAACTAGCCATTCTTACTATAGGGCACATTGGCAACTATGCCGTGGAGGTGTGCGAGCACTTGGAGCTACAAGGCATTGAGGTAGGCCATTACGATCTACGTTTTGCAAAACCACTGGATGGGAAAATGCTGCACGAAATTTTCTCGAAGTACAAAAAAATAATCACGGTAGAGGATGGCTGTATAGAGGGTGGAATAGGCAGTGCTGTTCTGGAATTTATGGCCGATCATCATTATGAGAGCGAAGTTAAAAGACTGGGCATGCCCGATCGGATCATAGAGCATGGTGAGCAATTGGAACTGCACGCTGAGTGTGGTTTTGATCCCAAGGGCATTGAAAAAGCTGTATTACTAATGCTGGAGAAGGTGACTTCTGTAGCCTAAGTGGAAGGCATCTTTTATAAAGATCAAGGCACCGGACCTGTCATCATACTGCTGCACGGCTTCTGCGAGACACATCAAATTTGGGATGGGTTTGCGGAAGAGTTGGCAAAAGAATTCAGAGTAATTACACCCGATTTGCCAGGCTTCGGAAAAAGTGAATTACCCCCGCAGCCTTTTTCAATTGCCGACATTGGAAGCCAGATGGTAGCTTGGGTATCTTATCTAAAAATCGCCAAACCCGTTATAATAGGCCATTCATTAGGTGGATATATCGCTTTAGCTATGGCCAAAATAAATAAGAGCCAATTTTCGGGAATAGGTCTTTTTCATTCTACGGCTTTTGCCGACAGCGAAGAAAAAAAAGCCAATCGCAATAAAACCATTGATTTTGTCCAAAAACATGGCTTAGAGCCCTTCGTTGAGAGTTTCGTTCCGTCCCTGTTCTACCAAAAAAACCATCCGCAAATCCCCTTTGTAAAGGACTTGACCGGTAAAACCCAAATTAACACCTTTCTGGGATACACCCACGCAATGAAGGACAGGCCAACCAGCGAAAATTTTATTCAAAACATAGGCAGTTACCTGCTGATATTATCTGGCATCTACGATTCTATAATCCCTCACCAAACCTCTATTGAAGCCTCACTTTTGGCCAAAAATGCGATTTTTAAACCTCTGGACGACACTGGTCACATGGGAATGTTTGAAAGCGCAAACGATGCGCTGTCAGCCATTGTTGATTTCCGTAAATACCGAATCTGAGGTTCACCAAACAATTTTTTTAGGTTTCCAAAGTCCAGTCAATGCGATTTGGCCTTTTTCTTATATATTTGGAATCATAGTTCGTATAAAAATACATTACTTTTGAATCGACAACCAATATAACCTACACATAAATATGATTGAGCTAGACGAAGTTGACCCACACAAGTTTGATACTTGGAACACTATGGCAGCAAATATCGGCTATGTATTTTGGGCAGTTGCCGTGCTGATTGCGATCGGTTATTTCCTAAAATTGTCAACTACCAATGGCAATAAGACCAAGTACGATTTCATCAACAAGTTTGAGATTAGAATACTGTGGATTGCCGCTATTGTATTAGTGACGGGTATGTGTTTTTATTTTAACTCAAACATTGAAAAATTCAGTACTGTACTGTTTTTTGTAAGGGGCTTTATGACGATTGCATTTGGGTTAATTGTTGCCTTGATTCTTCAAAACCTTCTTAAATTCTACTATCCTTTCTTCATTGAAAAAAGGCTTAAGGCGTTGCGTTACAAACCACGAATTTCACCAAAGACGGGCAAGCCAATGAAGTTGCTAAGTGAAGACGAAGAAGATGCGTATTTGGATGAGGGTATGCAGGCGGAAGAAAATGTATTTTCTGTAGATTACGATGTTTGGAAAGATGAAGAAACAGGGCACATTCAAATTGAAAAATATTCTGGACACTTGCATGCGATTCAATGCCCTGAGTGTAATTACCAGACCTTTAAAATAGTGAAAGAAGAAATCATGAGGAACCCTTCTCCTACTGAGGAGGGCGAAATCGTCAAACATTATTTGTGTGGATATTGTGGCTACAAGGCCAAGAAAACTGTTATCCTTAAGCAGCAAACAAAAGCTGAAGATCTTTCAACGGCTACCGCTTAATAGTTACAACAATATTTAAATTACAAGAGGCCTCCAATAGTATTGGAGGCCTCTTCTTTTATCTGAGTAGCTCCCTTGAAATCACCATCTTCTGAATCTCTGTTGTGCCTTCGTAAATCTGCGTGATTTTCGCATCGCGCATCAAGCGCTCTACATGATACTCTTTTACATAGCCATAACCACCGTGAATTTGAACAGCTTCAGTAGTCACTTCTTGTGCGATTTGTGAGGCAAACAGCTTGGCCATGGCAGCCGCCTTCACAAAGTCTTTCTTCTCATCTTTAAGAATAGCTGCTTTCCAAATCAGCAGGCGGGCAGCATCAATTTTGGTGGCCATATCGGCCAGTTTAAACTGGGTGGATTGATGTTCAGACAAATGCTTTCCAAATGCTTTTCTCTCTTTCGAGTATTTTAGCGCTAACTCATATGCCCCTGCCGCAATGCCCAACGCCTGTGCAGCAATACCGATTCGTCCACCATTTAGTGTGGTCATCGCAAATGTAAAACCAAAGCCATCTTCTCCTATTCGATTGGCCTTTGGCACTTTTATGTCGGTAAACATAAGTGAATGCGTGTCGCTGCCGCGAATACCCATCTTATCTTCTTTCTTTCCGACCACAAAACCAGACATGCCTCTTTCTACAATTAATGCATTGATGCCTTTATGTTTTTTCTCTGGGTGGGTTTGCGCAATTACAATGTAGACACTGGCGCTCTTTCCGTTCGTGATCCAGTTTTTTGTTCCGTTCAATAGGTAATGATCGCCTTTGTCCTCAGCCATAGTCCGTTGGCTGGTAGCATCCGACCCAGCCTCTGGTTCTGACAAACAAAATGCACCGATGATTTCACCTGTCGCAAGTCGCTTTAAATATTTTTCTTTTTGCTCTTCATTACCGAATCTCTCCAACCCCCAACATACCAATGAATTATTGACTGACATGCAAACAGAAGCCGAAGCATCTATCTTCGAAATCTCTTCCATCGCCAGCACGTAGGAAATTGAATCCATTCCACCTCCATTGTATTTAGGATCGGTCATCATCCCCATAAAGCCGAGTTCGCCCATCTTTTTCATTTGCTCGGCTGGAAATTTTTGTTCGTTGTCGCGTTCGATTACACCGGGCAATAGTTCGTTTTGGGCAAAGTCCCTAGCGGCTTGTTGTACAGAAAGCTGTTCTTCGGTCAGTTGGAAATCCATGGTCTTCTATCGTTTGAAATCAATAACAATGATAGTGGTTAAAATGATTTGAATGAGCGTTAGGCTGTTGAAAAAGATTTAAAAGTATCACCCAACAAAAAAGGCCCGAGGAGTCCTCAAGCCTTTTCCGTTGATGCCTTATAATCTTAATCTCGATCCATTCCTAAATACACCATCACGTAATAAACTAGCGTAGTAACTGCACCAATGGCCGCCACTACATAAGTCATAGCTGCCCACTTTAATGCATCCTGCGCCATGCCATATTCGCTTGGCGTAACAATGTTTCTTGTCTTCACCCATGCCAATGCTCTATTGCTAGCGTCAAATTCTACCGGTAAGGTAACTAACGCAAACAGTGCAAATACTGCATAACAAGCAATAATAACTAAGATCGCTGTTTGCATCGGTAAAATCCCTTGGAAGAACAAGGAACCGAAGATCATCGCCATCGTGATAAAATTCAACACGCTTGCGCTGATATTTTGCACGGGAACCATCGCTGATCTCACCTGGAGCATCGCGTACGCTTTGGCATGTTGCACAGCATGTCCACACTCGTGGGATGATACAGCCGTAGCAGCAGCATTACGACCATGATAAACTTCCTGACTTAGATTGACAGTTTTATCTGCCGGATTGTAGTGATCTGTCAGTTGACCTTCCACACAAATTACCTTCACATCATCAATGCCATGATCTGCCAGCATCAACCGCGCAATTTCGGCACCCGTCAAATCTTTTGTTAGGTGTATTTGTGAATATTGTTTGAACTTACTTTTCAGGCGTGAACTAACCATCCAGCCAATGAGCATAAAAAAGCCCCCGATAATCAATGCACCAAAATTCATAGTTTTAAAATTTATGTTCGTTTTATTTTTTCAACAATTCGGGAAGTGGAGTAGCCTGGCACAAATTCAATGGTCTCCACTTTTCCTCCTGCTCTTTTAACAACATCTGCGCCAACGATGTTTTCTGCCAAATAGTCACTGCCTTTTACCAATACATCAGGTACTAGTTCAGATATCAAATTTAATGGTGTGTCTTCATTAAAAAAAACCACTAAATCCACAAATTGAAGTGCCGCTAATACCCTTGCCCTTGAATTTTGGTCTTGCAATGGCCGGTCGGGTCCTTTAAACCGGCTGACCGAATCGTCTGTGTTCAATCCAATCACCAAGCGGTCTCCCAATCCCCTAGCCTTCTCTAAATAGTCGACATGGCCCAAATGGAGCAAGTCAAAACAGCCATTTGTAAAAACGACTTTTTCGTTTTTCGTCTGCCAAGCGTCAACTATTGCTTGCCCATCCTTCAACGATGTTATTTTTCCTGCGGTTTTTTCCATTTGATTATAAGATAACTGGCAATCAAAGATAAAAAACCCATTACGATCATTAAAGCCGTTTGCCACGCATGGAAAATAAAAACGAACGCGACTGCATCTGCTTTCGGCAAATTGTAAAGCATCACCAACCCAAGCGGCACCAAGGTATGATAAGAACCTGCCCCACCCGGTAATGGTGCCGCCATGGCAATCGAGCCAATTGCAAATAAGGTAAGCACGGCACTAAAACCCAAATTTTCAGTTTCCGGAAATGCTTTGATAACATAATAGCTCATCAAAAAATAGGCGCCCCATATCGCCAGTGAATAAAAAACAAAAAGCCCTTTGTTCTTCAACCGAAACACTGCCATCAACCCTTCCTTAAAGCCTTGAATAATTTTCAGCAACTTTTCATTCTTGCGGAATAGGTACAAGGCAAATAAAAATCCAACCCCTAACAAAGCGATCGCGTATAGCCAAATTGGAATATGCAGACCTTGTCCGCCCTTGCCAAAGTCAAGTGTATCAATAAACGATTTAAGCTTCGTCCACTCGACAAAAAAAGAAAAGCCAATCAATATCAATAAACAAATCACATCTACAATTCGCTCTAGTACCACCGTTCCAAACGAAACTTCAACGGGTGTCTTTTCCAATTTGTACAAATTGTAGCAACGAGAAAACTCGCCACCTCGCGGCACCGCCAGATTTACCAAGTAGCCAATCATCAAAGACAAGAAACTATTTAGCAAGCCAACCTTGTTACCTGTGGGAACGAGCAACATTTTCCAACGCTCAGCTCGCAAAAGGTGGCTAATGATAGCCACTGCCGCCATCAGCAATAAATATCCTTTATGAGAATTTTCCCAAGCTTTCCACAAGAAATCAGTTTTACTCTCTCCTTCGCCAACGGTCAATCCGCGGAGCGAAAGCCACAACAATCCTGCGGTGAGCGCAATCATGCCAGCGTATCGAAGAACGGATTTTAGTTGAGTATTCACAGAAACCAAAACTAACTATTCTAATCGATTGTCAGGAGTTGGGAAAATTAAAGCTGGCTTAAACTTCTTAGCCTCTTCCAATTCCATGGATGCGTACGAAATGACAATTACAACATCACCCACATGGGCTTTGCGCGCTGCGGGACCATTCAGGCAAATGGTACCTGAGTTTCGTGCGCCTTTTATGACATAGGTCTCTAATCGCTCTCCATTGTTGATGTTCACTACCTGCACTTTTTCACCTTCAATCAAATTGGCAGCATCCATCAATGTCTCATCAATGGTAATGCTTCCCACATAGTGCAATTCTGCTTGTGTGATTTTTACCCGGTGTATTTTTGATTTTAAAACTTCTATTCTCATTCTAGTATTAAATTATCTATCAGTCGCACGTCTCCAACAAACCCAGCGATTAGCAAAATAGTTTTGTTAAGAACGAAATGTGCGGGCTTTAAGTTTTCGGTATCGACTAATTCAATGTACTCCAGTTTAATGCCTTCTACTGCCTCACATTTTTCCCTAATCTTCGTTTCCACGAATTCAAAAGGCTCTCCTTTTTGCAAAAGCGATCTTGCCATCAATAGTGATTGATAAAAAAGAGTTGCTTTTGCACGGTCTGCATCACTTAATCGCTGGTTGCGCGATGACATCGCTAAACCGCTTGGCTCGCGAACAATGGGCACAGACGAAATCGTCACATCGAACAAAAGCTCTTCCACCAGTTTAGAAATGATCTTAAACTGTTGAAAATCCTTTTGACCAAAATAGGCACTTGTCGGTTGTACAATATTGAAAAGCTTGGATACCACCAATGCTACACCACTAAAATGCCCTGGTCGAAACTCCCCCTCAAGGATTTTATCTAAGTGGCCAAAGTCAAAATAAAGATCGCTTTTCTTACGATACATTTCGATGTTGATAGGTGCAAAGATTACATCGCAGCCCACTGCCGCCAGAAGTTCTGTATCTGACTTCAACGTTCGCGGATACTTTTCAAGATCCGATTGATTATTGAATTGCGTTGGATTGACGTAAATACTGCAAACCGTAATATCGTTTTTCAGTCTGGAAGCTTTGATCAACTCAAGGTGTCCTTGGTGCAGAGCGCCCATAGTTGGCACCAGGCCGATCGAAAATTGCTGCACTCTCTTGCCAGCTAGAAATGCCCTTAGTGGCTTAATTTCGTTGAAAATCTCCATTCAAGGGCTGTTTTAAGGGGTCGCAAAGATAGACCTTATATGTTAAGTTCACTTGAATACGGGGCGAATTTTGCGTACTTTTGCGCCTCGGTTCTCTATATCATTCTCTTAAATCCAATAATATGTCAAAAATCCGCATCCTCTATGTTGCTAGTGAGATCAACCCTTTCCTCCAAACCACGGAGGTCGCTGATTTTGTACGGAAGCTGCCGCAGGCCATGCAGGAGCGTGGGATGGAGATTCGAATTTTAGTGCCTCGGTTTGGACTAATCAATGAAAGAAAAAACCGCCTTCATGAGGTGGTAAGGCTTTCAGGAATCAACATCGCAGTGGGTGACGAGGAAAAGCCGTTGATCATCAAAGTAGCATCCATTCCAACTGCCAAATTACAGGTATACTTTATTGATAACGAAGATTATTTCCACCGCAAATCAGTTTTCCACGATAAGGAAAACAAGTTTTTTGAGGATAATGACGAACGAGCCATTTTCTTTTGCAAAGGTGTAATCGAAACAGTTCGCAAACTAGGCTGGTCGCCTGATATCGTTCATTGCAATGATTGGATTACCAGTTTCATTCCCTTGTATTTGAAAACTACCTACAAGAAAGATCCCCTTTTCAAAAACACCAAAACTGTTTTCACGATCTATAACAATAGCTTCTCGCACAAATTCAAAGGCGATTTGATGGGTAAGGTTCGTATGATGGATATTGAAGACAGCATGCTTGGCAATTTAAAATCTGCCGATTACGAAGGATTCATTAAGTTAGGCGCTGAGTTTGCAGATGTTGTAAACGTGGCGGGTGACAATAAAAAATTAGAGGGTCTTGTAAAAAAACTGGAGAAGAAAAAAGTGGAGTCGTATACCAAAGACGAAGATCACTCCGAATCATTTTTTAACTTGTATACTGAGTTGGTTGGATAAAAAATTGACGACCTGCTTGATGATTTTGTCAATTGCCATTTTTGTCAACTGTTAATTTTCTTATCTATGTGTGGAATCGTTGCTTATGTTGGTCATCGACAAGCGAGTGATATTATCATTAAAGGTTTAAAAAGATTAGAGTATCGGGGGTACGATAGTGCCGGCATTGCGCTTCTCAATGGTAGTTTAAATGTCTACAAAAAGAAAGGCAAGGTTTCCGAATTAGAGTCATTCCTAAAGGGACAAAATCTTTCCAGCACAATTGGCATGGGACACACCCGTTGGGCAACCCATGGTGAACCCAATGATGAAAACGCTCATCCGCATTATTCGGCTACTAAAAAATTGGCCATCATTCACAATGGCATCATTGAAAACTACAGCTCGCTGAAGCAAGATTTATTGCGGAAAGGCCACCGCTTCCTCAGCGAAACAGATACGGAGGTCTTTATTCACTTCATTGAAGATATCAAAGAAAAAGAAGGCTGTCCACTAGATGAAGCCGTACGTTTGGCTTTAACAAAAGTAGTAGGTGCTTACGCGATTGTTGTGATGTCATTGGAAGACCCTACATTACTAATTGCTGCCCGAAAGGGAAGTCCATTGGTGGTGGGTATTGGTAAAGGCGAATACTTTATGGCATCCGATGCTACACCCATTATTGAATACACCAACGAAGTGGTTTACCTGAACGATCAAGAGATTGCTATCGTAAACAATGGCGAGCTAACAATTAAGAATACTGCTAATCTTCCATTGACGCCTTATATTCAAACCATCGATTTAGAATTGGAAGCAATTGAGAAGGGTGGCTACGAACATTTCATGATCAAGGAAATTTTTGAACAGCCTCGCTCTATAAAAGATTGCATGAGAGGCCGTCTGGATTCGGATTCTGGGCGATTGATCTTAGGAGGCTTGCGCGAATACTTGAATAAGTTGGTGAATGCAGATCGTATCTTGATCGTGGCGTGCGGAACTTCCTGGCATGCAGGTTTAGTTGCTGAATATTTCTTTGAGGAATTTTGTCGAATTCCTGTCGAGGTTGAATACGCCTCTGAATTTCGCTATCGCAATCCTATCATCCGCGAAGGCGATGTGTTGATTGCTATTTCGCAATCAGGAGAAACAGCTGATACCTTGGCTGCCATTGAACTTGCCAAATCGAAAGGTGCAATTATTTTCGGAGTGTGTAACGTGGTAGGTTCATCCATCCCACGCATTACACATGCGGGGGCTTACACGCACGCGGGGCCAGAAATTGGTGTAGCTAGTACGAAAGCATTCACCGCCCAACTTACGGTGCTCAATATGATTGCGCTGATTGTAGCACAAAAAAAAGGCACAATCACCGAACAAAAATTCCATGAACTGTTGGTGGAGATGGAAAACATTCCCGCCAAGGTGGAGAAAGTGTTGAAATTAAATAAGCAAATAGAAGCTATTGCCGATGAGTTCAAAGACTCAACTAACTTCTTGTATTTGGGTAGAGGATATAATTTCCCAGTGGCTCTAGAAGGTGCTCTGAAACTAAAGGAGATCTCCTACATCCATGCAGAAGGCTATCCTGCGGCAGAAATGAAGCACGGACCTATCGCATTGATTGATGAAGAAATGCCAGTAGTCTTTATTGCTACTAAAGATAGTTCATACGAAAAAGTGGTTTCCAATATTCAAGAAGTAAAAGCTCGTAAAGGTCGCGTGATTGCCGTTGTCACGGAAGGCGATAATCTTATTTCTAAAATGGCTGAATTTGTTATTGAAGTTCCCGCTACACTAGAACCGCTGATGCCACTTGTTTCTGTCGTGCCCCTGCAACTTCTTTCCTATCACATTGCGGTGATGAGAGGATGCAATGTAGATCAGCCCAGAAATTTGGCTAAGAGTGTGACGGTGGAGTAATCGAAATATCCGTCATGAGCCGTCTCCTTCATCAATTATTTCCACAATTCGATCTGTCACTCGTTAATCACCTCGAAAAGATAGGTGAGTTTACTGAGTTTGGAGAAGGCTCTACACTCATGCGGCCGGGCCAGTTTTTTAAGAACTCTTTATTGATATTGGATGGCAGAGTAAAACTCTATCGAGAGGGAGAAAATGGTGAAGAGTTCTTTTTGTACTACCTGGAAAGGGGAAATGCCTGCGCACTGTCTATGATTTGCGCCACAAAAAATGAATCGAGTGCCATTAAAGCAAAAGCTGTAACTCACGTAAAAGCCTTAACCATCCCCATTCAATACATGGATGGACTAATGAAGGATCATAAGAGCTGGTATTATTTCGTGTTGGAAACCTACCGATCTCGGTTTGAAGAATTGCTCGAAGTCATCGATGAGGTTGCCTTTCATTCCATGGATGAAAAACTTGAATCCTATCTCAAGCGTCAGTTTAAAGTACTTGGAGATAGCAAAATTTCAATCACTCATCAGGAAATAGCCGATGATTTGAATTCATCGCGGGAAGTCATTTCGCGACTTCTCAAAAAACTAGAATCACAGAAAAGGATTTCTGCCTCCCGAAACGAAATAATCGGTTTGAGTTTGTAATGCTCCCGTGACCAAAGTCACGAAGTTTGGTCTGGAAATCCATGACCTTTGTACTGAAATACAAGGGAAATGGAAAATCTGATAGGCTATTTAGCATCGGCACTCATCGGAGTATCGTTGGGATTGATTGGTGGCGGTGGTTCCATCATTACCATTCCTATGCTTGTTTACTTATTTAATATTGAGCCAACGCTTGCCACGGCTTACTCCTTGTTTATTGTTGGAACAACCTCCCTTGTTGGCGGAGTGCGAAGTGCATTGAATAAAATGGTTGACACCAAGAGCGCAATCTTATTTTCCATTCCGTCAATAATCGCAATCTATCTCACCCGTCACTATTTGCTACCTCACATTCCGGACACTATTCTAACATTGAACTCATTTATCCTGACAAAAAATATAGCCATTATGGTTTTCTTTTCAATCATCATGATTGCGGTAGCAATCCGTATGATTGCAGGTAAACAAAAAAATAGTGGTGAAGATCATTCTATCACCCCAAACTTGCTAATGATTCTTCTCCAGGGCATAGTCGTGGGCGTAATTTCAGGAATTGTTGGTGCTGGAGGAGGCTTTCTTATTATTCCTGCGTTGGTTTTACTGGCAGGACTACCCATGAAGAAAGCGATAGGAACATCGTTGATCATTATTGCCGCTAATTCATTGGTGGGGTTTCTGGGCGATCTTCACATCATTCCTCAGATCGATTTTCCATTTATGATTATTCTCTCCGGGCTTGCCATAGCCGGTGTTTTTCTGGGCACCTACTTGTCTCGTTTTGTCAAAGGAAATAACCTGAAATCAGGTTTTGGCTGGTTTGCCCTTTCGATGGCAATCTACATTTTGGTAAAAGAAATTGTCATTTAATTTGGATTGGGTGACATAAATCACAGACTATTACATAGGCTATTGCGAAATTTGTATTAGCAATTAAAGAACTGAAATTAAAATATTGATATATGAAAATAGAACAGATTTACACCGGATGTCTTGCACAGGGGGCTTACTACATCGAAAGCAATGGCGAAGCCGCTATTATTGATCCACTGCGCGAAGTTCAACCCTATTTAAACATGGCGGAAGAGCGTGGAGCAAAAATCAAATACATTTTCGAAACGCATTTCCATGCCGACTTTGTCTCGGGTCATGTAGACTTAGCAAAGAAAACCGGGGCACCAATTATTTATGGACCAACAACCATGAAAACAGGGTTCGATGCCATCATAGGCAAAGACGGACAAGTGTTTGAAATCGGGCGAGCTAAAATCAAATTGATTCACACGCCCGGTCATACCATGGAGAGCAGTTGCTATTTGTTGATAAACGAGCAAGGAAAAGAGCAAGCCATTTTCACTGGCGACACTTTATTCATCGGTGATGTAGGTCGCCCTGATTTAGCACAACATGTAATTGCCGATTTGACCGAAGAAAAACTAGCAGCTCATCTTTACGAATCTTTGCACAACAAAATCCTTCCATTGAATGATGATCTAATTGTCTATCCCGCCCATGGTGCAGGAAGCGCCTGCGGAAAAAATCTAAGCAAAGAAACATCCGACACGCTCGGCAATCAAAAGAAAACAAACTATGCACTTCGCCCGGGCTTGAGCAAAGAACAATTTATGCAAGAATTGTTGAAGGGCTTAATGCCTCCTCCGAGTTACTTCCCGAAAAATGTACTGATGAACATCAATGGCTACGATGGAATTGACGAAGTTATGAAACGCGGCACGAGGGCTCTAGTTCCCGATGAGTTTGATATAATTGCCAACGAAACAAAAGCATTAGTAGTAGACACCCGAAATGCCAAAACGTTTGGCGAAGGATTTATTCCTAACTCCATCAATATTGGCATTGACGGAAGTTTTGCTGTGTGGGTAGGAACTTTGATACTTGATATCAAACAAGAAATACTTCTTGTAACCGAGCACGGCCGCGAAGAGGAAGTGATTGCCAGATTGGCGAGAGTGGGTTACGATCATGCCATAGGCTATTTGCAAGGTGGCTTTGATGCATGGAAATATGCAGGTAAGGAAATAGACAAAATCAAGTCTGTTTCGGCAGAAGAATTTGCACAAGCCGAAACAAAAAATCCTGAAATCAATATTCTGGATGTTCGAAAAAAGAGCGAATATGACTCAGAACATATTTCCAATTCTCAAAACGCCCCGTTAAATTACATCAACGATAGCATGGCAATGATTGACAAAAACAAAACCTACTACGTGCATTGTGCAGGTGGTTATCGCTCAATGATTTTTTCTTCCATCCTAAAAGCCAGAGGATTCGACAATCTGATTGATGTAGATGGTGGTTTTGCAGCCATTAAAGCAACTGGCAAATTTAAAGTAACTGATTACGTGTGTCCAACAACCATGTTATAAGATGAGCACACTACTTAAGTATAAACTCACCCTAATTGGAATTCTAGTGGGTGCGATCGGTGGATATGCTTACTACTATTTCGTTGGTTGCGCTAGCGGAACTTGTGCCATTACTTCAAACCCGTTGAATAGCACCTTGTATGGTAGTATGATGGGCGGCCTATTATTCAGCAATTTTAAAAAAGAAAAAGAAAAATGAAAATAGAAGAAATCATAGTAGCCAATATAAAATCCAGTGGTTGTGAAAATGAATTATTAAAATTGTATGGTGTATCTACTGCCGAAGTATTCAATGAAAAAGATATAGTAAAAGTACCTTATGATGACACTGTAAATCGGCAAGTAATAATAGACAAACTGCACTCACTGGGATATCCCGAAGCAACCGAAAAGAACGGATTGCTAATGCAACTAAAAAGTTATACAAGTTGTAAGGCTGGTAGAGTCAACAATCTAACACACTCAACTATTTCACAATAAAAATAAATTTAGAATCGATGAGCAAAAACAAAATCACAATTGTAGACGTAAGAACTCCAGCCGAGTTTATGGGAGGTAATGTTACAGGAAGCATAAATATTCCCTTGCAGGAAATTCAACAGCGATTAGATGGATTTAAATCCTTAAAACAACCGATAATTCTTTGCTGTGCAAGTGGCAATCGCAGTGGTCAAGCAACTTCATTCCTACAAAGTTGTGGTATTGAATGTGAAAACGGTGGAAGCTGGATGGATATGAATTACGATTATCAAACAATATAAAAAAGTTATAATCTATAAATGAAAGCCTTTAATGGCAATGGGCAACCACCGCCCTTTTTTATTTCCAACCATTTTTCGAGCGTGACTTCTGTCACTGTAGAGCTAATCCGAGCAAAGAACTTTTGTGTTAAATTTTAAGACACATGAAGAAAGGTTTGATAGGAATGCTGATTTGTACGCTCTCTTTTTCAGTATTCACAAAGGCGCGCTGTTAGGTATTTCCTTTCTTCAGCAGCACGCAAATCTTATAGCGCTCATCTTTCGTGTCTTCATACACGGCAGACAGAAGGTTATAAACATTTTTTATTCCAATTTTTTCGCACCATTCAAATGGGCCGAATGGGTAATTTGTTCCCAGCTTCATCGCTAAGTCAACATCTTCTCGAGTGGCTGTTCCTTCTTGTACTGTATAATAAGCTTCGTTGATGACCATGCAAATCACTCGGGGCGTTACCAACCCCACACGGTCATCGACCAATACAAATTCCGTTTTAAGATTTGCACACACTTGCTTTATTGCCATTTCGTCCAGTCTACTCATTAAGCTCAGCTCCAACAATGGTCTATCCAAAAAAGTCGGCAACCCACAAAACCCAACGAACAGATTAGAACTTTCAATTTTAGATTTATGGAGCTGCACCGCCAGCGTAGTAAAACTAGTGTTCAAAAAAATGCCCGCCTTCAAAGGTCTTTCAAATACCTTCAAGTAAGTGGCATCGTCCGAAACAGTAAAGTCAAAAATCACATCCGCGGTGGCTAATCCAATAGTTGCATCCACATGATTTGTGGCCAGTATATAGATATGAACCAAACCAAACTTTTCCCTACATTCTTGCTCATCGCGCCTACTGCCAATCACCAAAATATTCATTTGCAAAACAGCAATTTTTCTGATATTTGAAATCAAAACTAACCAACTTAATGCGATGGCCAAAGAAGTAATTTATTCCCAAAATGCACCCGAGCCCATTGGGCCATACAGTCAAGCCATTCAAGCTGGCAGCCTACTGTTTATTTCCGGGCAAATTGCCATCGATCGGGCTAGCGGGCAAGTAATTTTGGCCAACATTGCCGATGAAACTGCCCAAGTGATGAAAAACCTGAGCGAGATTTTAACGTCAGCTGGCATGGATTTTTCAAACGTTGTTAAAAGCACCATCTTCCTCAAAGACATGAACAACTTTCCACATGTAAACGAAGTGTACGCGAAAAGCTTTCCAAGCCTTCCTCCTGCACGCGAAACCGTTGAGGTGAGCCGCTTGCCAAAGGATGTCAACATAGAAATTTCGTGTATTGCCGTGCGGTAGTCTCGCGATTTTTTTTGAAAAACTTTGGCGGCCTACGGGCTATCCGCTATACTCCTCGTGCCATCGCACATTCCCTTGCCACTGCGGGGTGCCGCTTCTATCCCTGGCCGTGCTCGCCCTTGGCTATCCTCGGACTTTGACGGTCTGCTCCGTACTCAATCGCCCGTAAAAAACGGTGACACAACAACCAGAGATCTAAATTCATTCATGAAAATTTTGGCTTAACTTTACCCTTCACACACAATTAAATGAGAGACGTTCGAGTACGGTTTGCCCCCAGCCCCACCGGTGCATTGCACATTGGCGGTGTGCGCACAGCACTTTATAATTACTTGCTGGCTCGCAAACACAAAGGCACCATGATTCTGCGTATCGAAGACACCGACCAAAACCGCTACGTTCCAGGTGCAGAAGAATTCATCATCCAATCATTGGAGTGGGCCGGCATACAAATAGACGAGGGTGTTGGCAAAGGCGGGCCTCATGCCCCTTATCGTCAGTCCGAACGCAAAGCGATCTACAAGCAATACGCACAAAAATTAGCGGACGAGGGTAATGCGTACTACGCTTTCGATACTGAACACGAGTTAGATGCCATGCGCGATCGACTCAAAGCGCAGGGAGATTCCAATCAACAATATAGCAGTGGGACTCGTTTACAAATGAAAAACTCGCTGACATTGTCAGCAGAGGAAACAACAAACAAATTGCAAGCGGGAGATCAATATGTAATCCGGCTTAAAGTGCCAGCGAATGAGGAAATTAAATTGACTGATTTAATCCGTGGAGAGGTGGTAGTCAATTCGACTCAGATCGATGACAAAGTGTTGATGAAATCAGATGGTATGCCTACCTATCATTTAGCAAATGTGGTAGACGATTACTTGATGAAAATCTCGCACGTCATTCGGGGCGAAGAGTGGCTGCCCTCCGCACCGTTACATGTGTTGCTCTACAAATTTTTAGGTTGGCAAAACGAAATGCCGGAATTCGCACATCTCCCGTTGTTGCTAAAGCCTGATGGCAATGGCAAGCTGAGCAAGCGCGATGCTGATAAAATGGGATTCCCGATTTTTCCACTCAACTGGATCGACCCCACCACCAACGAATTGGCCATCGGCTACAGAGAAGCTGGGTACTTGCCCGAAGCGTTAATAAACTTTCTGGCCTTCTTGGGTTGGAATCCGGGAACTGAAAAAGAAATTTTCTCCATGCAAGAGTTGATTGATGAATTTACCATCGAGCGTATTGGCAAGGCTGGGGCAAAATTCGATATCCAAAAAGCACAGTGGTATAATCAGTATTACTTGCGTAGCAAGAGCGATGCAGAATTAGCTGAATACTTGATCGCATCCTTAGCAAATGAAAACATTAGCTGTTCAATCGAAAAAGCTAAGAAAATTTCTTTTTGCTTACGCGAACGAATCACGTTCCCAAAAGAGTTAAGAGAACAAAGCAACTTTTTCTTTTTTGCACCCACACAATTTGATGAGCAGGTCATTCAAAAAAAATGGAATGCCGATCTTGCTAAAGTTCTTGGTGCTTACCGTGATGAAGTCAAGGCAACCAGAACTATCTCAGCCCAATCGGCAAAAACCATTTTAGACAACACGGCAACTCATTTAGGTATGAAGTCAGGACAAGTCCTTCAGGTTTTGCGAATGATTTTAACCGGTCAGGGTTCAGGGCCAGATCTGATGATGAGCATTGAGATACTTGGGTCAGATGAAGTGGCCAAGCGAATTGAGTACGCGATTACGATCATTAAAACTTAGAAAAAAAATATATGGCTAAAAAAGAAGATGTGCCTAGCAAGAAACAGGGTAAGCCCCGCGTCCATAAAGATTTAAAAGGATTTGAGATTTCCATTGATCAATTTGGTGAACTAAAATCCAGCATGAACATCGAAAAAATAAATTCGTTTTTAGATAAAAATGTAGACGATAAAAAACTGTCGGAGAAAGAAGAAAAAGAAAAACCAAAAAAAGGTAAATAGAATTTGTCGACTGAGTTTACAAATGCATTTTAATTATTAATATCTTTAAAAAATGAAAGCTGCAAAAAAGAAATCATATCACCTTCCCATTCTCTTGGAGCAAGATGAGGACGGTTTTTATATCGTGACATGCCCTTCCTTCAAAGGTTGTCATTCGTACGGAAAAACTGTAGATCAGGCGATGTTAAATATCCGTGAGGCCATTGCCTTATGTTTGGAAGAAGAAGAACCGAAGCAATTAAATCATTTTATCGGCTTTCGTGAAATAGAGTTTCAGCCAAATTAAAAATTTACGTGTCCAAGCAATTTACACTTTCTGGAAAAGAATTGATTAAGGTATTGCAAAAAAATAGCTTTGACGTTATGCGCATTAACGGATTACATCCTAGATTGAAACATGCTGATGGAAGAGTAACCACATTACCGGTTCATGCAAATGACGACCTACCCAGAGGCTTACTCAGAAAAATTATTCGCGAAGATCTAAAAATTGAATTGGCGGAGTTTAACAAACTTTCAAAAAAATAATTATGCCCAACTCACACGTTATCGATTATCAAATCAAAGGAGAAAGTATTCAGATTGTAGAAGTAGAGCTAGACCCGTCAGAAACAGTTATTGCCGAAGCAGGCGCCATGCTTTTCATGGAAGAAGGAATTATGTTCGAAACGAAAATGGGCGATGGCTCAAACCCCAATCAAGGCTTATTTGATAAGTTACTTTCGGCAGGTAGCCGCTTGTTGACAGGAGAGTCATTATTCATGACACACTTCACCAACCGCGGAAATAAAAAAGCAAAAATTGGATTCTCTGCACCCTATCCCGGCACTGTTATTCCTGTTGACCTTGCAAAAAGTCCGGGTCGTGAATTAGTAGTGCAGAAAGATGGATTCCTGTGCGCAGCGTATGGAACGAAACTCTCCATCGTTTTCAATCGAAAAATCGGAGCAGGCTTAGTAGGCGGTGAGGGTTTCATTCTTCAAAAGCTGCAAGGCGATGGACTGGCTTTCGTACACGCAGGAGGAACAGTTATTGAACGAACCCTCAACAATGAAACCCTTCGCGTAGATACCGGTTGCGTAGTTGCGTTTGAATCGCAAATCGATTTTGACGTAGAAAGAACCGGCAGCTTAAAGTCTATGGTGTTTGGAGGTGAGGGGATTTTCTTGGCAACATTGCGGGGCTCGGGTAAAGTATGGTTGCAGTCTATGCCAATCCGAAAACTAATTCAAGCATTAGCACCTTACGGGAATAATAGTGGTAAAGAGGGAAGTTCATTGTTAGGCAACTTGTTTGAGAGATAATAATATCCAATTGTGCAACCACTAAAATTGGTCCTATTAAGAGAAGGGAAAACACCGCCCGACAAGCGCGTACCTTTTACGCCCCTTCAAACAGAGGAAATCGAACAGCGTTTTCCACACGTAAAAGTAATTTGTCAACCTAGCCATGTAAGGTGCTTTAAGGATAGTGAATATGCCGGGTTGGACATTGCCATTCAGGAAGATGTAGGCGATTGCGATATACTAATGGGTATCAAAGAAGTCCCGATCCAAAATTTGATTGCCAGCAAAACATATCTATTCTTCTCCCACACCTTAAAGAAGCAACCATACAATCGAAAATTGCTTCAAGAGGTATTAAAGAAAAAAATACGACTGATTGATTATGAAACGCTAAAAGACCAACAAGGTAATCGACTAGTGGCTTTTGGTCGGTA
>Ga0209181_10002192_pt1 | contig 32364 bp, 27 predicted proteins | sample MAT05_FD_187208 | JGI IMG/M metagenome (GOLD analysis project Ga0209181, IMG submission 187208) | Freshwater microbial communities from Lake Fryxell liftoff mats and glacier meltwater in Antarctica - MAT-05 (SPAdes) (version 2) | ecosystem: Environmental > Aquatic > Freshwater > Ice > Liftoff... | reverse complement strand
TTAGGTATTGTTATATTTTGCAAATCAGGATAGTGGTTTTTAACCTCGCTGTTGGCACCCACCATGCTTGTTCTAAAATCAACGGCCTTAAACTGTTCATCAAAAATAATACAGTTTATAAAAGCCCTGGGTTTTACCCCGATCTGGCGCAAGTGTTCCCTCCCCAAAATCATTAATCATCAAACGAAAGATTATGGGATCACTTGTTGCCGGTATTAGTTCTACCGGTTTGTAACCGAATTCCGATAACAAAATTTAAATTGGATTTTTTTTGACCGCCGCTCTATTTCCCTCCGGGTCTTCCTCTCTAAAAATTAAGATTCTCCGGCGAGTCTCCACGCCTGGATAGTGCGTGGCTGTGGGACTCGCCGCCTATCAGCAAGCAGCACTTCGTAGCACGGCGAGTCCTGCTCAAAGAGTCCTGCCGACAAGCCAAAGCACAAAATCAAGAGCAGCCACTCGGCTGAAAAAGAAATTAAAGTCTGCATAGCATTATCATCAACCCGTGGAATGCTGTTGAAAAATTCCAACATGCCATTCATCAACGTAATTAATCGTTTTATTTTTAACGTATTTTCGTTGGGTGATGGTAAAAAATAATTGCAAATATTATTTGTTAAGTGTTGGCATAAGCACGCTGCTGCTTTTTGTTACTGCCTCGCTAACCGCCCAGCAATTGGGCGGTGTGTGGAGTGGCAAAATAAGCCGTCGTGCCATTAACAAAAACGCATCGGTAGAAAGTCTTGAAATGCAATTATCCCAATTCGGTAATCATCTTTGGGGGCATTCCTTTGCTTTTAAAGATACCAGCCGTTTTGTATTGTACCGCATTGAAGGTAAGCGAAACAAAAAGCAAAGCATTGTGCAACTTGGTGAAAGTGGCAACCCGGCATATATATTACCTCCCGAATTTTATCCTTGTGAAAAAATATTCAAACTACAATACTTTAAAGTGGGCAATACGCAATATTTAAGCGGCACATGGGGTGGCAAGGGTGCCTATGGCGATACTACCTGTTTTCCTAATGAAGAATTGATGGTTGTTTTGCAAAAAATAAAAAACCCCGATTACCCGATTGAATTTTTTGTGCAACAAAAACTTTTGAATTATTTCACCCGGCCCCGGCATCAGCGGAAATTGAGTGTACAGAATGCTGACAGTATACAACCTGAATATTTAGTACAGACTGAAACCCCTTCCGTTGTTGAAGACAGCAGCCTCACCAGCCGGTCAATTGACATTCAACATATCATACAGGTTAAAGACAGTGTCTTAAAAATTACATTGTACGACAACGCCATCGTTGACGACGACACCGTTACAATCTTTGTAAATAAAAAACCTGTATTGGTAAGGCAACGGATAAGCACAGTACCGCTTACATTTTACGGCAACGTACCCAACCCCAACCAGCCTGTAGAAATTTTAATGCAGGCCGAAAACCTGGGCAGTATACCACCTAATACAGCGTTGATGATTATTGAGTGTGGCGAAAGCAGGTATGAAATAAGATTAAGATCAGGTTTTGAAAAACATGCAGCGGTAATCATCAGTTACAATCCCAAGTAAGGAAATGTAAGCTGGCATTAACCAGCCTGAGGTTAAAAAATAGCTGCCAGTAATATGTTCCGCATTTGACAGGTACAATTACTGGCAGATAGGCATTGCTGCTTTTGCTGTTCTTATTTCCTCTCCGGATCTCCCTCTTCAAAAATTAAGATGCTAAGTCTCCATCTCGGCCGGAGCCTAACTTTGAGGAAGCTTACACCCCCATTAAAAAAAGATATCTTCAAACTGGTGCAGAAAACTTTGTTAATTCTTTTCTATAGTTAAAAAATCTGTTCCTCCGCCACCGCCACTTACATGTTGCATCGTTACTTTGGTATCTGTACGTGCAGTTACATGCCAATCTTCATTAAGGTCTAAAAAAGCACTTACCGACGGTGCAGGGAAATTCATAGTTAATTTCACTTTACTGTCACTAACAGAAGTATTCCATGTACCGTTAACTGCAAATAAAGAATTGGCAGCAGCAACAGTGCCACTGGTTGCAAACGTAAAATTAAACCCACTGAAATTGGAGGTTTCATCGGTACCGTTGTCGTTAAAGAGGGTAACCCTCCAGGTACTTGAAGTTACAGTTGAGTTGACTGCAGTAGTTGAAACTGATGAAGAATTGTCGTCATCATTTTTATTGCAGGCTGCAAAACCCAATGCAATGATGGTTAATGCTAAGAATGTTTTTTTCATATTGTGTTTATTTTAGAATAGTTAATGAGCTATAAGCAATTTACGTGCCTGCTTTATGTTTTATAGCGGCGCATCTGGCAAGGTTACCTTCACCAATTATAAATAACAAACGCAAATGTTTAGGGTATCTCATACCGGAATAGTTCCTATCGTGACACAAATTAAATATGAATACGGATGCTTCGGCAGGCTCAGTACAAGCACCTGCCTGCTCGCCTTCGCAAAGCTTCTGCGGAGCAAGGCCGGTATGAGTTCTACCAATCTGTAAAGTGAAAATAATATAACACATGAATGTTTATTAATCTGCTTAAAATACCCGACAGTGGGTATGCCGGCAACATATACAATTCGTAGTTTTATAAAAACGAAAACCAATGAAATTATTACTCGCTTTTTTATTGATGCCTTTTGTAGTAACTGCTCAGGTTAACAGCGCATTTGTAGTAAAATCAAAAATGAATTACGCCAGACTGGAGTATTGTGGCGAAGGTCTTTTTGGATTTGAACAGGACGGAAAGATTGGGTACATGAATGCCGATCAAAAAGTAATCATAAAGCCAATACTTGAGCTTAAGCTCACCGCAAGCGAAAGGATTCCTGCATTTACAAATGGTTTTGCAGTTATAAAGTTAGACGGCAAACAGGGCCTTATAGATAAAACAGGTAAACAAGTGATACCGTGTGATTACAATTCACTATCGCTGGAAAAGAGCAGCAAAACCCTGTTAAAGGCCGGCAAATATGAAAACTATAAGACAACCTACGGTGTTGTAACCACCCAAAACAAATTGGTAATACCATTAGATTACGCCTCCATTATTATTGATGGGAATCTGGTGGCGGTAAAAAAGGAAACCAAATGGGGATTGATAGATGCTACAGGCAAAGAACTGATACCGCCCAACTTCAGCAGTTTTCAGCTTTATGCCGGTGACGGTGTGGCAAGAGTTGAGGATGCCGGCAAATACGGTTTTACAGATCTGAAAGGAAATTGGGTTTTTGAAAAGTCAAAATCTGTATTTACCCTGTATGGCTCTGCCGAAAAAATGATACGTTGTAAAATAAGTAACAAATATGGTTATCTGGATGCAAAAGGTAACGAAGTTATCATAACAAAATTCGATCAGGCGGAGGAGTTTCTGCCGAATGGCCTGGCAAAAGTTGGCAAGTCTAATGCAGAAAACAAATACAAAACCATGTATGGCTACATTAATAAAAAGGGAGAAGAAGTGATACCGTTAATCTATGAAACCATTGCTGTTTTTGAGAATGGATTAGCTTATGCCAAAGATCCTGAAACAAACCGGTATGGTTATCTGGACCCTACTGGTAAATGGGTTTTAAAGCCTGTCTATTTAAATGTTAATCAGTTTGATGAAACAGGCGGTGCATGGGTTAAAATGACCGATGACAAATATCATTACATCAACAAAAGCGGTAAAGATTTTGGCACCATTGACGGGAAAGGCTCAACCATAAGAAACTTTAAGGACGGTTATGCAGTTGATGCAGATACAGATTACCCTTTTGCACTGGTTGATATTAACGGAAAAACAGTAAAAGAGATAGAAGATTGCAGCGCCATTTATAATTTTTCGGAGGGCATGGCTGGTTTTAAAGCAAAATCAAAAGACTTGTATGGATTTATTGACCTTAATGGAAACAAAGTTATTGCTGCCGACTATACCGGTTTTACTGGTTTTAAAGAAGGCATCAGCAGGGTATCGCAAACCATTAACGGAAAAACAAAGTATGGCTTTATCAATACAAAAGGGCAACTCCTTATTCCGTTTGAAGAATATCAAATTGCAGGAGTGTTCAGTGATGGGCTGGCTGTAATAAAAAAAGACAGCACTTATTATTTTATGGATAAAAATGGAAAACTGCTGGAGCTTCCCCGCAAGTATGATGCGTTGACCGATTTTAAATCGGGCTTTGCACTCGGTACAATCAACGCTAAAAACGGCCCCAATACCTATTATTACATCAACAGCAACCTTAAGGAAGCTTTTAGCATCAGCACCAAAGAGGCCTGGAGTTTTTGGGAAGATGCAGCCATTATAAACCGCGACGGCGTTTATGAAATGATAAACACAAAAGGAGAAACGATAAAAAAACTGGATGGAGTTGATTTTTTAAAATTCACCAGGGAAGGTAAACTGGCCGTAAGGGAAAATAAGAAATGGGGATTTGTTAATACAAAAGGTGATATGGTCATCAAACCACAATTCGATAGTTGCGATTCGTTTAATAAAGGCTATGCCAAAGTGCTGGTGGGCGATAAGTGGGGGATTATTGACAACAACGGAAACACAATCATTAAGCCCGCCTATAAAAATATAATTCCCGGCGAAAATGGAATTTTTGTATTTTATGATGAAAGTTGGGGCATAATAGATAAAACGGGAAAAATACTTTCTCCTTCGGTGTTTAATACAATTACAGAATTTGAAAATAACAGGGCTCTGGCAAGGTTTGGAAAAATGTACAGCATTTTAAAATCGCCGCTTAAAAATTAATGCAGCATATTGCTGCAGGAGCTTGCGATAGAACTAAACTCGGGTAAAAAATTTGCAGTTAAAGGATTTGCTGATGCTGCAAAAAGATTCCCATTAAAGTATATTACCTTAGTTTATCACACCTGGAGGAAATGTTCCCTTGCCCAAACATTAATTATTCCAAATGGCTCAAGCTGTTCCCTTCACAAAAAAAAGTTAAATAGCTTTTGCCGCAGCCGTCACTATGCTTTTACTTCATTTCCGCAATATCAACAGCCGGCCAGGTATTTCATCATTTAAAATATCCTGCGGATGTTACTAAATTTTCAAATTAATGTAATACTCAAATTCCCATTATTCAAAAATTACTTTCTCAAAATGTTTATTAAATACTTTAGCTTTATAAATAACTTTTTTTTACCAGCAATCAAAACTAAATTCACCATGCAAGTAATTGTAAAAGTTAAAAAGCTTTTCTCTATTTTATTTTTATTAATTATACAGGGCCAGCTTTTTGCTCAGGGCACACGCCTGCTGCGGCAACCAGCTATCAGTGCTACACAAATTGCATTTGTCTACGGCGGCGATATATGGACAGTGCAAAAGAGTGGCGGTACTGCACTACGGATAACCAGTACTGCGGCTGTTGAATCGGACCCGCATTTTTCTCCTGATGGAAAATTGATCGCATTCAGCTCAAACCGCAGCGGCATAGCGCAGGTATATATTGTACCGGCAGTTGGTGGCGCCCCTACCCGCCTTACCTGGTATCCTGCTGCTTCATCTGCCCGTGGCTTTACACCCGATGCTGCAGCAATTTTATTTTCTTCGGGCAGAGAAAGTGCACCAACCGGATTTGGCCGTTTATGGAAAGTTTCGGTAAAAGGCGGCCCCTCAGCCCTGCTGCCGGCGCCATGGGGTTTTGATGGAAGATATTCTCCAGACGGAAATAAATTAATTGTTGACAGGGTAAGCAGGTGGGACTCTGAATGGAGGCATTATAGAGGCGGACAAAACACGCCTTTGCAGATACTGGATCTTAAAACATTAACAGAACAAAATATTCCTACAGAAGGAAGTGAAGACATACACCCGATCTGGATGAATAATGAAATTTATTTTTTGTCAGACAGGGGTTTTATCATGAACGTATGGGCTTATAATATTGCTACTGCTGCACTGCGACAGGTTACTAAATTTACAAAAGGCGATGTAAAATGGCTTGAAGGAAATGGCAATGAACTTGTAATTGAACATGACGGTTTCCTGCATGCACTTGATCCTGTTTCTGGTAAAAGTAATCAACTAAACATAACCGTAACCGGCGATTTTCCGTGGGCCGAAACACGGTTAGAAAATGTAACAGCCAGTATTTCCGATGCCTCATTATCGCCAACTGGCAAACGCATTGTAGCAGAAGCCAGGGGCGAAATATTTACCATACCTGTTGAAAATGGTGATGCCCGTAATCTTACACGTAGCTCTGCTGCTGCCGACCGCAGGCCAATCTGGTCGCCGGATGGAAGACAGATTGCCTGGTTTTCTGATAAGGATGGCGAAGGGTATGCCATGTATATTACCGACCAGGATGGTAGGGAAGAACCACGCAAAATTTCTATTGGCGAAAGTAAATTGCCATGGGAACCTGTATGGTCGCCCGATGGAAAAATGATTGCCTATGCTGATAATGCGGTAAGGGTAAAAGTGCTTGAGGTGGCAACCGGTAATATTTCAAATGTAGATATTGGCGGAACAAACCTCGACAGGGGCAATATGGGTTTCACCTGGTCGCCCGACAGCAAATGGCTTGCTTATTCAAAAACTGCGGCCAATAATTTCAGGGGCATTATGCTGTGGAGTACAGAAAGTAAAAAAATTATGCCGCTCAGTAACCCGATGGCTGATGCGATATCTCCTGTTTGGGATTTAAACAACAGGTATCTTTATTTTTTAGCAAGTACAGATGTGGCGTTAGGTTCGGGCTGGGCTAATACAAGCTCTCAGCAGGCAAAGCCCACCTTTGCTGCTTACGTTACTTTATTAAGAAATGATGAACCCAATCCTTTCCCGCTTAAAACGGATGAAGAACCTGATACAACAAGCAAACCTAAAACAAAGGATACTACTGCTGCTGCCAAAGGCGTACGCATTGATTGGGCGCAATTGGATACCCGCATTATTGCCATGCCGATACCTGTAGCAGAATATAATGGTTTGCTTGCAGGCCCCAAAGGAACGGTATTGGTCATTGCAGGATCAACGCTCAGTAAATATATTGTTGCAGATAAGAAAATGGAAGAGCTGGTAAAAGGAGGATCGCAGTTTGCCGTTTCGGCCAATGCAGAAAAGTTATTGTTTAAATCGGGACCGGGCTGGCGTGTGGTTTCTACAGCCAAACCTGCCGGGGCATCAGATGGTGCAGTAGCGATGACCTTGCGAATGGAATTAAACAGGATTGAAGAATGGACACAGATATTTACAGAAGCATGGAGATACCAACGTGATTATTTTTATGACAGAAATATGCATGGAAGAGACTGGCAGGAAGTATGGGAGCAATATGCACCCTTGATGCCTTATATCCGGCATCGTAGCGATCTTACTTACCTGCTTGATCAACTGGGTGGTGAAGTTTCTGTTGGGCATAGTTTTGTTTTTGGCGGCGATTTTCCGGCGCTTGATACATCACGTGTTGGCGTTTTGGGAGCCGATCTTATTGCAACTGATGGCAGGTGGAAGATCAACAGAATTTATACAACAGAAAGCTGGAACCCGGGTTTAACAGCACCATTATCGCAACCCAATCTTAAAATAGAAGCAGGCAATTATATCTTGGCTATTAATGGTAATTCATTAACTGCATCAGATGATCCATATAAATTTTTAAATGGCACTGCCGACATGCAGACTGTTTTGCTGGTAAACAATAAACCTGTTACTGAAGGCGCCTGGACGGTTATTGTGAAGCCTGTACAAAATGAAAGTGCATTGCGCCAGCGTGCCTGGGTTGAAGATAACCGCAGAAAAGTAGATGAATTATCGAAAGGTAAATTAGGATATGTATGGGTGCCTAATACAGGAGGTCCCGGGTTTACCAGTTTTAACCGCTACTATTTTTCGCAGCAGGATAAACAAGGCGCTGTAATAGATGAAAGATTTAATGGTGGTGGATTACTGGATGATTATATGGTTGACCTGATGGTTCGCCGCCTGCGTGCAGCTATTACCAACGAAGTACCTGATGGCAAGCCACTACGTTTGCCCGCCGGCATTTTAGGCCCCAAAGTATTATTGATTAACGAAATGGCCGGCTCCGGTGGTGATTTTTTTCCGTGGATATTCCGCCAGCAAAAAGTAGGTCCGTTAATCGGCACCCGCACGTGGGGTGGGCTTGTAAAATCATCAAGGCATTATTCTTTTGTAGATGGTGGTGCTATGACTGCGCCTGATAATGCCATATTTGATCCTGCACAAAACAAATGGGTAGGAGAAAATGTGGGCATTGCTCCTGATATAGAACAAAAGATTTCCGCCATTGCGGTATCAAAAGGCAGCGATCTGCAACTTGAAAAAGCAGTGGAAGAAACTTTGAAACTATTGGAAAAAGAACCCTTTCCATCAGTAAAAAAACCGCCGTACCCAACACCGGCAAAAAACAGGTAAATTAATTTTAGGTATCAAAAATAAAAGGGAAAGGTTTATCAGTAACCCTTTCCTTTTTATTTTATCACTTCCCTTATAGTTCTCTTGCATTTATTCAAGATATGTGCAAACTAACATTACAGTAATCTTTTATTGACGTTATTGTAAAAGGCTTTGAAAAGGAGTTTACTACAATATATTCATTTTGCCGATACCGATGCCAATACCATGGTTTTTAACTCCGAAGGCCTTGTTTCCGGATTAATAAATTTGATATCGATTCTGCTTACCGGAAAATATTGAAACGACTGCAACAACCGTAGTTTAAAACCATGCAAGGCCAGGGAGTCTGCATGTGCTTTTGTAGTGTACAAGATAACCGGATGCCGCAGCGCAGATTGCCGCAGTAAATCTTCGTCATTATTCCTGCTTACTTCTGCTGCCGAATAAAACTCAAGCGAGTACGATGCAGTTTTATATGCGATAACCGGGGTGGTGGGTTTATTTGTTTTCATCCAGTAAGCAGCCTGCATACCGGATTGATATTTTAAAATTGCTGGATAAAGATTAAGAAAAGGATACAATATCACAGCAAACAACATTGCTTTTTTAAACACATGCTCCATAACAGGTTCTTTAAAAAAAATAAATGCCGAAAGGCCTGCAATTTATATAAGTACAATTGGAATGGCACTGTTAGCAAAACCGCAAAACGCTGTAAGGCTTATACAAAATACTGCTGCCAGTATAACCAGTATTGTTTGCAAAGAAATAATTTTTGAAACTGCTTTTTTATTTTTAATGCAACTATATGTATAAGATGCAGTAATCATGGCAAACTGCGGAAAAAGTATAACTATATAATGCGGCAACTGAAACCTGGAAAAAGAAAATAACAGAAAAAGGATGGCAGCGCTTCCATAAATGATGCTGTGCTCTTTTTTGAAAAATATTTTTCGGCGGCATAATTGTACAACTGCAACAATAAAAAGCGGCGACCAGGGCAGGAAGGCCCATAAAAAAGTATGAATAAAAAAGGAAGGATCACCGGAACCTTTAATGGGGCCCGTGTTAAAAAAACGGCCAAACTGGCTGTCCCAAAAGAAAAATTTTATGCCTGAAACATTGGTTTGGCCAAAAACAATCTTCTCCGGATGCATATCAAACTGAACATACAATGCATATAGTTCCGGCAAAATAAAAATAAAGGTCAACAGTACCAGTAGCCACCACCTGTAGTGCACAAATTGCTTCCATTCTTTGTTTAAAATCCAGTAAAAGATAAATCCACCACCAATACCTGAAAGAAAAAAAATGCCCTTAGTCATTACTGCGCAGGCGGCAAAAAGGGCAGCAGGCAACAGGTAGTGTATTTTATTTTGCTGCTGCATTTTAAAAATATAATAAATGGAAACCGTTATGCAGCCGGTAAGAAAAGGCTCGGCTCTTACATCAAAATTTGCAATTACGGCATGTAAAGCAGTGATGTAAATAAGTACCGTGTGCCGGGCAATATTGGTTGAATACAAAGAACGGGTTAACAGGTAAGTAAACCGGATACTGATTAACCAGAAAATAAATGAAGCAAGTTTATAGCTGAATGCGCTTATGCCAAACAATTTAAAACTGATGGCCGCCATCCAGAACGGGAAGTGCGGCTTATCAAGCCAGTCACCGCCATCACCGTACAGGTTCATCCAGTCGTTGGCAAGTGCCATACGTTTTGCGATGGTTGCGTACAAGGCAGAGTCTGGCTCAAGTACTGGATTAAAAAGTCCGGTTGCATTGATGAGTACGCCGGTAAACAGCAGAAAATAAAATAATCTGCCTGACAGGTTAGCGTGTTCATCTTCAGTCATAAGTCTCAATAAGCTTTATGCAAAGAAAATGAATTTCTTTTTTTTAGCAGGTCAGAATGCGATAAAAAATGGAAAATTGCAGAAGTTACAAGAGCAATTGAAATACCAAATAATGCCCCAATAACTATGTCGCCTGGATAATGAACACCTACATATACCTGGGCATAACAGATTACAAAAGCCCATAACCAGAACCAATAGATTTTTTTACGGCGTATAACAGCTATAATTATAAACCAGAATGCCGCCAATCCAAAATGATTACTGGCATGCGATGAAGGAAGCCCGTATGCACCGCCGCAACCAACCACAGAGCGGGTGTTAAGCTCTGCAACATAACATGGCCTTGCCCTCTGAAAAGACGGCTTTAATACTTTTGAACTGAAAAAATCGGTAAATGCAAAAGTAATAACACTAAAAATTATGATCATAAGCCAATACTTCCTGGCGTTCCGGTAAAACCAGATTAACAGAAAAAGATACAACGGTATCCAGGTATATGGAGTACGTAAAAGTTTCATCATCCCATCAAGCCAATCGGCTGAGAGCTGCCTGTTTATAAGCTGATACAACGACTTGTCTGCGTCTTGTAAAAGAGAAATAATATCCATCGTAATTCAAAATTAATTTCATTATGTTAATTTTAAATTAAGCTAACATGAAAAAATAGTTTTGATTTTTTTCGGTGGCAATAAAGATGGTTGGTTATTATTTTGCCTGTTGCTGTTGTTGCGTCAAATATTCAACTTCAAAATTGCTTTCTTCCACTTAGTTTTATAACAAATAAAATTCAAGGGTAAATTCAACACCGTAATTTGCGTAGCAAGGCCGGCAGAAGGTATAGGAGCACTGGCTTTGAGCAAGTCTGGTTTAAAGGTTGTCTTGCTTAATTAACTGCGACTTTTTATAGTATTATACAAATAACCTGTACTGCATAAGGTGTTTGCATTCATCAAAGCACTTTTATACGCAATAATCTGTGGCATAGGTATTGGATAAGTTACCAGCCCTGCTTATTTTTAATAGGCAAACTGCCAAGGCCTTCAGCAGCAGTTTGAATCTAACAGTTAAAACTATCCCACCGCTTCCATTGATTCACGTAATGCCGATTTTACATCTGCAAAATTGTTCGATTTAAGCGTACTCAGGTTCAGCGAATTTATATCTGCCAGGCAGGATAAAATATTCCTGATATCTATAACGAGGCGTTTTACAAATTGATATTGCCTGGCCTGCTCTTCTGTTATAGAATCGCTTTCGTCCTTTACTCTTTTTGTCCATTCCTGCTCCTGCTCTTTCCAGTATCTGATATATCCGTTCACCACATCAGGATCATTGAGATTAAGCGATTCATCAATTCTTATTGGGAATATCTTCTTGCCAAACCTGTCACTGTTCATCCCTGAGTTCCGGAATATTTCGTAAAGCTCGTACATGCAGAATTTCGACTTAAGGTATTTATCGCTGATGGCTACTATCACAAAATCGGCAGTTGCAATTTCATTCATGAATTTTGAAATAACACCTTTGTAACCAATGTTTTCCTTATCCTTAATCACATTAAAACCATCATTTTTCAAACTATTGTACAATTGCATAATCAGGGCTTCATCCTGGTCCCAGGCGTAAGAGAAAAATATCTTTGAGTCTCCGGTGCTTCCCCGTTTTCTTTTTATTATAAAAAAAGCCAGGCCAGCCAAAATCAGTGCAGCAAGTACTCCCAGCCACCAATAACGTTTCATAAACTGTCCCGAAACTTTCTTTTCTGGTATAACATTAATGGCAGAATCTGCATTTTTAACAATCGGTGTATCAGTGTTTACTTTATTATTTGAATCAATTTTATTGGCCTTCAGCAATGAATCAATAATACGCACCAGATCCTGGTAGCTGGGCGTTGCACTTCCGGTTGGTGTTTGGGGATCATCTTTTATTGTTACAACCGAATCAATAATACGCCTGATCTTAATTAGGTCGGCAACATTGCCTTTTGTTTTAGGCTTAAAACCATCATATAATATTCTTATCAACGCTGTGTCCTTTTTTTGGGAAGGGGTTAATATCACTTTAGCGGGCTGTTCTGCCTTTGTAAAAAGTTCTGCCTTTGTTTCAGTAACTTTTACATTTTGTGGCTGTTGTACTTCCTTAAGTTGTGTAGATTTTATTGGCTGCATTTTCACAAATGTTTTTGCAGGAACCGTATCAGTACCAACACACACTTCATCCATATAAAAAGATGGCTCAGCTAAAAAAACACGGGGCTGCAGTCCTTTTGCATTCTCATGATAAATGCCAGCAATTATAATCAGTATGGCAACAAAGACCTGTCTTTTCTTTTGCATAAAATGAATTAAAAAATTGTTGTACAATATGACAAAATGATAAATAACCTTTTACTTTTTAGGATAAAGTTTTGCAATAAATTTTTTATCCGCATCCGACAAACCATTGTTCCAGCCAATGATAAAATTACCCTTCGAAAGTGCTTCGGGCACCGGGTACATCATGATGGATTTTTTGTCGAGCTTATTGGCCCGTATCTGGCTGATGTCGTATTTAGTAAAAACCTGGTCATCCACTTCTTCCTTGCTCCAGCCATCTGTCTTTTTATAGTACTCATACACTTTGGGTTTGTCCCAGGGTATGCCGTTGTAGGGCCGTTCATGTTCATGTATACAACCAAGGGTATGGCCAAATTCGTGCAGTACCACCCGGTTATATTCCAGGTCGTCGGTTGTGGGTGTAAGCCATCCAAAATTCATGGTAGGGTTTGTTTTATCTTCCGACAATATATCAGTACCCATCAAACTCCAGGAGCCATCATTTTCATCAAATGCAATACGCACATTGCCGGGCGTTTTGCGGGGCGTAAAATCAAGTTCAATGTTTGCATAGTCCATCCATATTTTTGCATGGCGAATGATGCGGTCTTTTACCTGCTTTTTGCCGCCCATAAAAGACACGGTAAGCCTTCTGCCATTCTTCCACTCCACACTTATATCCGTTGCCATCCTGGATAAGGAAGTAAAATGAGCAGGTTTTTTAATGATATTCTTTGCTGCATAATTTTCAAGGATCGACATATCAACTTTTGACAGATCTCTGAAATTATCGGGCCTTTCAATAAAGGAATCTTTAAGTCGCTTGATGGTTTTATGATGCGACACACGGCATTCGCGGCAGTAATAAATTTCAGAAATTTTCATACTATTATTTGAGGTTGTTAATCTTCTCGAAAATTAATATGTATAATTCAAAACTGCAACAGGTATTTCCATTGTATTTAAATTTTAACAAGTTTAACTGCAGGCTTACCAATTGTTTCCACTTATCAAAAAACTGTTTTAAACCCGCAATCATTCTTTACATTTATACATAAAACAATTTAGATGAAAAAAATAATGTTTGCATTTACAATTCTTGCATTTGTTGTTTCCTGCAATAACAAATCTACGGCACCAAAGCCCGATATACTGGCCGCTAACCTCGACAGCTCCGTTAAGCCTGGCGAAGATTTTTTTGAATACGCCAATGGTGGCTGGTTAAAAAAGAACCCCATTCCCGCCGAACAATCAAGCTGGGGTATTGGTAATCTGGTGATAGAGGAAAACCTGAAAAGGCTGAGAGAAATTTCAGAAAAAGCGGCTGCATCCAATGCAGCGAAAGGCAGTAACGATCAAAAGATCGGCAACTTCTGGAGCATGGCCATGGACAGTGCAAAGATTGAAGCCGATGGTTTAAAACCCATACAACCTTTGCTGGATAAAGTGAATGCCATATCCGATGTTAAGTCTTTGATAAATACTGTTTCTGAGTTGAAGAAGATTGGTTCCAATACTTTGTTCAGCGATTACGTTTACCAGGATGCCAAAAAAAGTGATGTAATGGCATACAACATTACCCAGGGCGGCCTGGGTTTACCTGATAGAGAATATTATTTTAAAACAGATTCGGCTACCATCAACATACGCAATGAGTATGTAAAGTATATGGCCAAAATACTCACCATGGCCGGCGAAGATGCCAACGTTGCAGCAACAGCTGCTAAAAATATTCTGGAACTTGAAACCAAACTGGCAACTGCCAGCCGTAAAATTGAAGACCTGCGTGACCCTTATAAAAATTACAATAAAATGGCCATTACCGACCTGGGTAAAATGGCGGGTAATGTTGATTGGGTATCTTATTTAAAAAATACCGGTGTACAAAAAGTAGATTCGGTAATTGTAGGGCAGCCCGAATTCTTTACTGCACTAAATGATGCCTTAACCAAAACGCCCATCAGCGACTGGAAACAATATGTAAAATTCAACCTCATCAGCGATATGGCTGCTGTGCTACCCGATACATATGGTGCAGCAGCATTTAATTACGGCAAGTTATTCAGCGGTGCCAAACAAAGAAAACCAAGATGGAAACGTGCCATACAAATGGAGGAAGATGCCTTGGGCGAAATGCTGGGACAATTGTACGTAAAAGAATTTTTTAACGAAACTGCCAAGAAGCGCTATACCAATATGGTTGAAGACATCAGACAGGCACTGAAAGACCGTATTGCCAAACTGGATTGGATGAGCGACAGCACCAAACTAAAAGCTTACAAAAAACTGGCTTCGGTAAAAAGCAAAGTGGGTTACCCCGATAAATGGAAAGACTTTGCCACGATGGATATTGGTAAAGAAAGTTTTGCTAAAAATTACATGAACTCAAAATTGTGGTGGCATAATTATAATTACAATAAACTGGGTAAACCCGTTGACCGTGATGAATGGGATATGTATCCGCAAACCTACAATGCTTATTACAACCCTAGCAACAACGAAATAGTTTTGCCTGCCGGCATTTTTAGCGTACCCGGTTACCGCGATGAAGAACTGGATGACGCAGTGGTGTATGGTTACGGTGGTGCCAGTACCATTGGCCACGAAATTACCCATGGCTTTGATGATGAAGGAAGACAGTTTGATGAGCAGGGCAATTTAAAAAGCTGGTGGATAAAAACTGATGAAGAGGCATTTACCAAAAGGGCCGATGTTATGGTGAAACAGTTTAACGATTACGAACCCATTAAGGGTTACCACATCAATGGCAAAGCATCGCTGGGCGAAAACATTGCTGACCTGGGTGGTATTTTACTGGGCATTGAAGCCTTTAAAAAAACAAAGCAGTTTAAAGAAAATAAAAACATCAGTACCCTTTCACCCATGCAGCGGTATTTTATGGGTTATGCATTAGGCTGGTTGGGGCATCAGCGTGAAGAACAATTAAGAAGCCGTTTATTGACTGATGTACACAGTCCTGCCAAATACAGGGTTAACGGGCCTTTTGTAAATGTGGATGAGTTTTACAGCACCTTCAAAATTAAACCAACTGATAAAATGTTCAGGGCCGATAGTTTGAGGGTAAAGATCTGGTAAACTTTTTTTATTTGCAGGGAAGTTGGAAAGGCGTTTTACCAATGCTGTCTTTTCGATTTCCCTGCATTTTTTATTTTTAAAATCAACCAGTTACGATTTTCTCAATTTGCTGCGTTAAGATACAATGTGTTGTAGTATTTAAGAGGGTTAAAACCATCGTAGGAAATCCCTGACAGATGAAAATCTGTCTCTGTCAATAATTTTATTTTACTGTAAGGCAAGCCAAAGTCGATATAAATTCATCCTGTTCCATAAGAAGTACGCACCATGATTGAACCACTGAATGTTGAATCAGATCTTAAATACCACCTGCCCTCGTTATTGCTGGCGGGGGCAAAACATGCAATGGTTCGTTTAATTACACTATCTGTGGCAAAAACGTATAATGAGTTTTGATAGCATGGTTCCACAAGGATTAAAGTATCTTTTATTACGGTATTTGTTATAGTATCAACAGTAACTGTCCTGGTTTGATAATGTTTCCATTTGTGCTGTAGCAAAATATCCTGCTGTGTATTTGCAGTTTCTTCTTTGTTACACGAAAACAAAACTGCTGAAACAACAACAATTACCAATAAGTAAAAGCGGATTAAATATTTCATAATGCCGAAGTATTTTTCTTTTTTCAAATGTACAAAAATAATTTGCCATCCTGGTAGCGGGCCGTGGGAACGCTAATGGCGAAGATACTATCCGGATTTTTTTTAGCCGGTAAGACGGGAAGACGTTTTATTAATTCCCGTCTTACCGGCTTACCGGCTATTTTTAACATCGTTTTTTGTACTTTACGGTACATTTAAAATCAACGGCATGAGAACTACGCTTAAAAAAGATGAGAAAATATTATTGATAACAAGGCAACATTGGTTAAGATTGGTGTTGCCTTGTTTTGCATGGCTGCTGTTAACCATATCGCTCATCTGGTGGCTAAATAATACAACTGCCTGGATCATTATTTTAATAGCAGCACTATACCCGTTGATAGAGTATGTGAACTGGAGACATAATCTGTGGTCGGTAACCAACTTGCGCATTATAGACGAGACTGGTTTTTTTACACGCTACTCTAAAGAAAGCCCGCTTGATAAAATAAATAATGTAGAGTATGACCAATCCATATGGGGCCGATTGTTTGGATATGGCAATGTAGATATACAAACCGCTGCCGAAATGGGCGAAACAAAATACCTGCTCATCCATCATCCTAAATTATTAAAAGATACCATCACCCATGCGCAGGAAGAGTATAAAAAATTGCAGATAAGCAGTCAGGCAACCCAACTGGCCGAAGCCATTGCCCGAACCAATGCAACTACTGCCCCATCGCAGCAAATGATTGCCGATGAACTGGATAAATTATTTTCGCTGCTGCAGAAAGGGGCAATTACACAAGAGGAATATCTGGCGCAAAAGGGGAAGTTGATGGGTAATTGATGAGGGTTGCTTTTATTACTCAACTAACTTTTTCATCAACCATTTACATTGTTTAAATGCTGCTTTATTTTTTATCTTACGCACTATGTTCTTCTTTACCACTACCATATTAAAATTTGCCCAACAGGGCGAAAAAACCGGCTGGACCTATATTGTAGTACCTTCGTCAATAGCCGCCAAATTAAATCCCGGTGTAAAAAAATCGTACCGGGTAAAAGGTAAACTAGATGATTTTAAAATAGAGAAACTGGCCCTCATTCCCATGGGCAAAGGCGATTTTATTTTAACCGTTAATGCCAATATACGCAAGGGCATTGGCAAAAGAAAAGGTGCTACAGTTCAGGTTCAATTAGAAATAGACCACTCTCCCATACTACCACCTGCCGAACTGATGGAATGTTTAAAGGACGAACCAGAAGCATTGAAATACTTTAACAGCCTGCCGCCAGGCCACCGTAATTATTTTACCAAATGGATTGAAAGCGCAAAGACAGAACCCACTAAAACAAAACGCATTGCACTGGTTATAAAAACCATGGTACGTAAAATGGATTTTGGCGCCATGCTGAGGGAAGAACGAGATGAACGGAAAATGTTGGGACGATAACCTATCAGGTTTGCAGCAAAGCCTTGCAGCGATGCAAAACCTTATAGGTTTGCAGCACACTGCTAATGCAACAAAATAGTTGTTCCTTTCTGTTGTATTCTTTTACCGGTATCAATATTGGTGTAAATCAATATCCATACATAGGTTCCCAAATCTGCAGGCTGTCCTTTAAATCTTCCATCCCACCTTCTTGTCCAGTCGGTGGTTTCAAAAACCAATTGTCCAACGCGGTTATATACTCTAAACAAAAGGTCTCTTGCCTTGTAGGCATTGAGCGGATATAGTTGGTCATTTAGCCCGTCGTTATTGGGTGTAAATGCGTTGGGCACAGCAATATAACAACTATTGGGAACTATAATTTTTTGTATGGCGGTATCAAAACATCCAAGATTATTTTGCACTATTAATCTTGGATAAAGCACCTGTGTAACCCTTGGCGGAAAATAAGATTGTGTAGACGGGTTCGGTAAATTACTGGTTGATCCGTTTGCAAAATCCCATTGCCAAGAAATAATATTGCCGGTGCTTTTATTTAGAAAAGTTGCCAGTTCGTTCGGGCATACAACCGATGTTGCTTCAAATGCAGCATTTACTGCATTATCTAAAAAAATAGAAACCGTATCGCTGCTATCACGACAAATACCATTGGATACAATGAGGTAGGTTTTTTTAAGTCCGAAGGAACCATACAACACTGTTGGGTTTTGCTGGCTGCTGCTGCGGGTGCGGTCAAAATTCCATTTCCACAAATTCACTTCATTTCTTCCATCATGAAAATAATTGATGGTATCACGGTCGCAGCCATATTTAACTACGTAGCTGAAATCGGCATTCACAGTGTCTTTGGTATTAAAGATGAGGGTTGCGCCGGCAGGGGTTTCCTGGCCACATTCATCAATGATGGTATTGCCATCATCACCGGTTTTCAACCGTATCAGGTAGGTTCCTTTAGTTCTGATGGGAGCCGATAAATTGGTTGCCAGTTTCACTTTTATGATTGTAGTTAAACTATCGGCATTGCAAGTGCCCGAAGCACTAATAACATTTACAGGCTCGGTGCCGGAAAGAATGTTTACTTCAAAATCGCTTCCGTTAGGTGCAATGCTGCTGCATTTAATACGCTTTCTAAATACCAATTGAACTTCATCAGGCTTGCAACCCAATGGCGAAATGCTATCCATGGGTGTTGGCAGCAGCGGATATACAATCATGGGAATAGACTCTCCTACCGGGATATTTCTATCGCAATTATCCTGTATCGTATTGCCATCGGTACCATTTTTTATGTTGATGGTATAATTGCCGGGAGGAAGTGGTACATCAAAAGTTATTAATACAGAATCCATATCAAACCCATTGCCGCAGCCAAATCCCGAAGCTGCAATAACATTGGCCACAGCAGGAGTAATTGTAAACTCTGAACCGGTTGCGGTAAGACTGTTACATTTCATTCGTTTATTCATTTTTATACTGGCACTTACGCCATCGCAAATAGCCCTTGCACTTTCCATATGTGGCTCTTTAGGATCGGTAATGCTTGCCGTACCTCCGATAAAAGAAAGATCGTACCCCGTTGTACTTCTTGTCCAGTTGGTAACCATCAGCAAATAATCACGCCCTATAGTGATTGTTGGCATGGCATTAAACGGCGTATTGCCATTTGCAGAACCTTCACAATGAACATTACCACTTGCTCCTGCCCTGCAACCGGTGGGTGATTCGGGAAAAGGCACATTGCCGCCGCCTGCTCCATAAAGATTTATTGAAATGGGCAATGATGCATTTGAAAATACTTCATTTGGATTGCGCCCGGTGATGTCGAACAAAACCCAATCGTAATCATCCGAACTGGAAATGCCGCTAATTAAAAAACCAAGTGTACCAGATTGAAAACAGGTGAATTTATACCAAAAAGAACTGGATGAAGTTATACCTACTGAGCAACCGGTTTGGGCTACGTTCGGTCCTGAACAATTTGTTACTATGCTTTGATGAAAGATAGAAGTACCACATACAGGTATGGCATTATCAGGTGTCATACCGGGGAGTGAGCATGTTTGAGCGTTACTATAAAGTATTACAGAAAAATTAAAAACAATCAGCGTAAGTATTCTTTTAATCATAAGTGGGGTAAAATTATTACAAAGACCTCTTAAATGGCATTTGTGCTGCAAGAGTTAATAAGGTTTTAACAGGTTTGATGAAAAAAAGGGAATAATTACACAATCAATTGACAAATTACATACCCTCACTTAACCTTACTTTTAATTTCCTGCAATTTCAATAAGGCCTCCACCGGTGTGAGCCGGTTTATATCAACCGCTTCCAGTAAATTTCTTATTTCATCAAAAGTTGCAGAGTGTGCATCAAAAATACTGAGTTGCATTTTGGGAGCAGCAATATTTTTTATGCTCTCATCCAGGTTAATGGCACCAGCTTCTTCCCTGCTGTCTTCCAGTTGTTTTAAAATTTCGTTGGCACGATCAATCAGTTGCGGAGGCATACCGGCCATGCGTGCCACATGAATACCAAAACTGTGTACACTGCCTCCCGCCGACAGTTTGCGAAGAAATATTATTTTATTACCAACTTCTTTATTGGTTACATGAAAGTTTTTGATGCCGGTGAATTTATTTTCCAGTTCGTTAAGCTCGTGGTAATGCGTGGCAAATAATGTTTTGGGTTGATGAACGGAGTTGTGCAAAAACTCTGCGATGCTCCAGGCAATGCTGATACCATCGTAGGTTGATGTGCCACGCCCAATCTCATCCAGTAAAATCAAACTACGTTTGGTAAGATTGTTGATGATGCTGGCAGTTTCATTCATCTCCACCATAAAAGTACTTTCGCCGCCACTTAAATTATCGCTGGCTCCTACTCTGGTGAATATTTTATCCGTCAATGGAATTTTTGCATCGCTGGCCGGCACAAAACTTCCCATGTGTGCCATCAGGGTTATCAATGCGGTCTGCCGCAGAATGGCGCTCTTACCACTCATGTTTGGCCCGGTTAAAATAATGATCTGTTGCGATGCAGGGTCGAGGTAAATATCATTGGCAATATACGGTTCGCCTGCCGGTAAATTGCGTTCAATCACCGGGTGGCGGCTGTCTTTAATATCCAAAATAAAATCATCCTGCAGTACCGGTTTTTTGTATTTGAATTGTAAAGCGTTGTTGGCAGCGCAACTAAGGCAATCAAGCACTGCCATTACATGACCGTTCACCTGCATGGGCGCAATATAGTCCTGCAGTTCGTTCATGAGTTCTTCAAAAAGCTGCATTTCAATGGCCAGAATTTTATCTTCTGCCCCAACAATTTTCTCTTCGTATTCTTTTAATTCCGGTGTGATATATCGTTCTGCATTTACCAGCGTTTGCTTACGTATCCAGGTATCGGGTACTTTGGTTTTGTGTACGTGGGTTACTTCCAGGTAATATCCAAAAACATTATTAAAACTTATTTTTAAAGAAGATATGCCGGTTGCCTGTGCTTCACGCTGTTGAATTTCAACTAAGTAATCTTTGCCACCGCTGGCAATCTTACGCAAGGCATCCAGCTCTTCATGAATACCGGCCGCAATCACATTTCCTTTTGATGCAGCTACCGGGGGATTTTCATTCAGTTCTTTTACGATCTTATCAAAAATATATTTACAGGGGTTGAGCGAATCGCCCAGCCTTTTTAAATATTCATTAGATGAATTTTCGCAGATTTCTTTTATTAAGGCAGTTTGCTGTAAGCCTTTTGCAATTTGTAAAACTTCCCTTGGGTTTACTTTTTTTAAAGGCACTTTACTCACCAGTCTTTCTACATCACCCGCCTGTTTAATGCATTGTGTTATTTTATTGCGAAGCTCAACTTCTTTGATAAAATACTCAACCGTATTCAGCCGCTCATTTATTTTTACAATATTGTTCAATGGCAGCACCATCCAGCGTTTCAGCAACCTGGCCCCCATGGCAGAAACGGTGTTGTCTAACACTTTCAACAACGTATTGCTACCATCGGCACCGCCAAATAATTCCAGGTTACGTATGGTAAACCTGTCCATCCACAAATGATCTTCCCTGTCAATTCTTTGTATGGAAGTGATGTGGCCAAGGTTCGGATGCTCGGTATCTTTTAAATAATGCAGTATGGCACCGGCAGCAATTATTCCCATTTGCTGACCTTCTATACCAAAACCTTTTAAGCTGTGTGTACCAAAATGTTTTAATAAACTTTCGGTTGCATAAGCTTCGGCAAAAATCCATTCTTCTAACGTGTAAGTAAAAAATTTGCTGCCAAAATTTTCTTTAAAATATTTTTGCCGGCTACGCTGAAAAATAACTTCAGCAGGGTTTAAACTCTGCAATAATTTATCGGCATATTCTTTATCGCCTTCGGCCACAAAAAATTCGCCGGTGCTGATGTCTAAAAATGCAATGCCGATTTTATCTTCGTCGAAATGCAAAGCCGCTAAAAAATTATTGCTGTTATGTTCCAGGAGTTTATCGCTTGTTGCAACGCCGGGTGTTACCAATTCTGTTACGCCACGTTTTACAATACCTTTGGCCTGCTTGGGGTCTTCCAGTTGATCGCAGATGGCAACCCGGTAACCGGCTTTTACCAGTTTATGCAAATAAGTATCCAATGCATGGTACGGAAAACCAGCCAGCTCAGATGCATCGGGATTACCATTATTACGTTTGGTTAGCGTAATACCCAAAACAGCGGCCGTAGTTATAGCATCCTGCCCAAAAGTTTCATAAAAATCACCCACCCTAAAAAGCAAAATGGCATCAGGGTAACGGGCCTTGATGGCATTGTGTTGTTGCATTAAGGGAGTTTCAGCAGTTGCTTTGGCCATAGTTGGCAAAAATAGCCTAAACATTAAATTAAAAGATTAAATTTGTAAATAAAATATATTCAGAAAATGCCAGAAATATTTCGATTTTTTGGGATTAGATTTTTTTATTTCAGCAACGATCATCTGCCTGTTCATGTTCATATAAAAACAAGTGATGGAACCGCAAAATTTGAAATTGACCCATTGATTTTAATAGAAAATAAAGGAGTGAAAATGAAAGATATTTATCTTGCTGAAAGCATAATTGAAGAAAACAAAGAATTGATAATAAGGCATTGGAATGATTTTTTCAATCCAAATAATTAAACATTATGAAAGCAAATAAAATCTGGTTTGATGATAGTTTTATTTACGTTGAAACTACAGAAAACAAACAGGGCAAAATGCCATTAGCGTGGTTTCCACGTTTGCAAAATGCAACAAATGAGAATTTGCAGAAGTTTGAATTATGGGCAGATGGAAGTTGGATACATTGGGAAGATATTGGTGAAGATTTATCTGTAGAAGGGTTTTTTACTTTTAAAAAGGAATCTGTAAAATCAGTTTAGCTGCAATTTTAGAATATGTTGTAATTCAGAATAATTGTCATCATCTTTTGATTGAAAATTATTATAGATTATTTTTCCTTTCATATCAATTAAAAAATATTGCGGAATTATGCTAATACTAAATTGCTCTCTGATTTTTTGATCACTCATATACTCAGGAACATCGCAGGTTTGAGGCCAGGACATTGGATATTTATCTAGGGCCAATTTCCATCTTTCTTTCTCTTCATCAATTGAAATTGAAATCAATTGCAACCCTTTTGGCTGATAAGAATTGGCAATCTCTCTTAAAAAAGGAATATTTTTTTTGCATGGACCACACCAGGAAGCCCAAAAACAAACCAACACATATTTTTTATCACGAAACTCAGAAATAGTATAAACTTTTCCGGAATCAGTTTTGAAAGTAATTTCCGGTAATATTTTATATAAATGAATTGCCGACTTCCTCTTAATCAATGTATCAGCAAATTTGCCTTCAATTGTATTTTTTAATTTACTACTGAACAATGAGTATATAGCCCGCAAACTGTCTGAATCTATATAACATTCATTCAAAATATCATACCAAAATACATGCAATGAGTAGTAACTGTTAGCATGTTTTTTTATAAATTCAATTTTATCATCTATTTTTCTACGTCTTACATCTAAAAATTTATTCCATAATGAATCCGGAATATTACCATCATTCAGTTTTCTTATAGAATCAATAAAATAAGCTGCAACTGAATATTTATCATCTGATTTCTTAATCAGATTTTCATATTCATTTTGAACATCAACAAATGGAATATTAATAAAATCAATGTCGTTTTTTTTAGGGTTATTATCAATATTTCTGATGATGATACGCATCTTTCCAGGAAGAATAAAAAATCTTACACTTCCTACCCGCTCATTTTTCCATACTTCAATTACAACAGCCTCATACTCTTTTTCTATTTTATCAGCAAAGTAAAATTGCCCGTTTTTTATATCTGCTTTAATTGACGAGTACCTAATTCCGCTGCCCATTAGTTTTACATAACCACCTTCATATTTTCTATCAATTGTGCCAGCTAACTTAAAATTCCCTTGTGCAAAAACAGCTTTACAAAAAAATAGTTGAACACTAAATATTAATGCAGGAATTAGGTAATATTTGAGTTCAACATACTTCATTTACATAATTTTATCTTACCCTAAATTTAGCATGTTTTTAAATAAAAGGCTATCTAATTCTCCTGCTTCGTCAATATCTCCTTCTTCAGCTTTTCCCAAAGCCCGTCAAAGGTCTGGTGGTTTTCTTCCTTCCATCTTTTACTGAAGGTTTTCATTTTCTCGTTTCGGTCATCCTTGGTTAAAGCAAAAAAGGCTTTGATGGCTTCGGTATCATTTTCAAAAGCCAGTTGGTTATATATTTCTTTTAACTGCTGCTCTTTGCGTATGTTGCTGTGGGCAATATCAATTTCCATTTCTTCACGCAGCATTACTTTTTCATCGTAACTGCCCGATGGTAACATGGTTTTTGCAATTACCGGCATCAGCTCTATCAGCATTAAAATAAAAACAATCAGGTAATACCTGAACTGCAACGCAGCATTGTTCTTTAATAAATTGGTCAATGCTTCTACCCTGGTTAAAAAACCGTTGTTGAGGTATGCTGTAAAATCATTTTCGGCGGCTTTTATTTTATTGTCAATTTCCTTTAAAGCAGCATCGGCACTATCAAATTTGGGTTGAGTTTCTTTTAATAAAATTTGATACTCGCCGTCTAATTTTTGGTATTCATTTCTTTTAGCAATGGCAATATCTTTAATACCTACCTTACCCGATCCCCCGCTGCCATCTGTTTCTGCAATAAAATTTTCACGAGCCATATTAACAGCATCATACTTTATATCAAGCTCAGCTTTTAAAGATGTCCTTTCTTTTGTCAGCGCTTCTTTGGGCGTTTTGTACAACACAGTGAGTTCCTCTTGCTTCAGCATTTTCTTTTTTTCATTATCAAGCGATGTCTGCAGTTTTATTTCTTTATCAAACATATACAACACAGCGGGCTGTGCCATGAATGTACCGATGGTTAATGCCAATAATCCCCTGAATATAAGCGGCGCCAGTTTTCTTTTATTGAATTTGGTAATGCCTTTTATCAATGCTCTGTCTATTGTGAGAATAATAAAGCCCATAAATAAACCCAATGCAACGGCCAGTATAACAGAATCAACAATAGTGCTGAAAAAATAGGTCCAGGTAAAGATTGCAAATGCCCATGTCGCAAGCACCGTCATGCCAATAATTTTATACCTGTTTCTATCAACAACAGAATCTACCAGTATCTCTTTTTCGGCAGTTGATAACCACCACAATAAATCCGTGAACCATCCGGGAACGTGAGTTTCCCTTTGAGAAACAGCAATGTTTTTTTCCATAAAATGAAATAATTAAATGATGTCGGTACAAAACTTGTTATAAGTATTGCAGTACTTGGTAAAAAAGTATCAATAGTGGAGTTGTGTTGAAGACATGCAAAATACCTATTCTTTGCTGGATTAATGCCACCTGCGTTTACTTATTTTATTAATGGCTTTACATTAACAGTTTATTAAACAAACCGGTTAAACATGCTGTGTATAAACCCGTCTATTACTATATCTTTGCACCCGTTTAGCAAACGAAATATTTTAAATATAAAAGAAAGAAAATGAAGAAAATTTTAAGTGCGGCAGTTTTGGTGGTAGCTATGTTTTTTACGGTAAATGCACAGGCGCCCAAAGGAATGGGTAGCAGTGATCCTGAAGCAAAGAAAATATTAGATGCAGTGAGTGCAAAATTCAAAACTTTTAAATCTGTACAGTCAAATTTTGCATTAAAAATTGAAAATGCAGCCAATAAGGTTTTAGGAAATAAAACCGGCACGGTATATATGAAAGGAACTAAATATCGCATTAAAGTGGCAGGACAGGATATTTTTAGTGATGGCAGCAACGTATGGACTGTTGATCCCGCAGCTAAGGAAATTACTTTAACAAAGCTTGATCCTTCAAACAATACCATTACCCCGCAAAAGCTTTTCACCGATTTTTATAACAAGGACTTTTTATACAAGTTAAACAGTGATGTAAAAGGTGTCCAGGAAATTGAGCTTACACCAATTGATAAATCAAAACTTTTTCATAAAGTAATTGTGTTTATCAATAAAGCTGCAAAAAGTATCAGCTCCACAAAAATATTTGAAAAGGCTGGAAACCGTTATACCTACACAGTAAGCGGCATGAAGACAAACACAAATATTGCTGATGCTATGTTTATCTTTAATCAAAAAAATTATCCGGGTATGGAATTGGTGGATTTGAGATAAGATTGCCACTGAATCTCCGAAGCAAAGAAAACATATTTTTAAACACGTTACCTGGAAATGGTAGCGTTTTTTATTTGCCCCAGCGATAAGATTCATTTTGCAGCCCGGCCAAATCAATTACCCGGTCAACTACTGTTGCTGCAACTTCTTCAATGGTTGTGGGTTTGCTGTAAAAAGAGGGTGTTGCCGGGCAGATAATTCCACCGGCGAGTGTAATGGTTTCCATGTTACGAATGTGTATGAGATTGTACGGCGTATCTCTTATCACACAAATCAATTTTCTTCTTTCTTTTAAAACAACATCTGCAGCACGGCTTATCAAATCGTTTGAAATACCGGAAGCAATGCGTCCCAATGTACCCATACTGCATGGTATGATGATCATGGTATTATATTGGCCAGAGCCAGAAGCAAACGGTGCATTAAAATCCTGTTGAGAAAAAATTTGTAGTTTATTATTGGCAAAATTGTCGTTATTAAGCTCAATCTTCCAAACGTCTTTTGCATTTTCAGTCATAACCAGACTCAATTCATCCCATTGACTCTTAATCTGTTGTAGCTTTTTAATCAATAAATCTGCATAAATAGAACCACTGGCTCCCGTTATAGCAATAACAATTTTTTTTTTCATTTTCCCGTTGTGTTTATCTAAGCTACTAAACAAAATTGTATGCAAAATGTTTTTCGATTTATATTGGCTGTTATTATTCTTATTTGGATAATTACTTATTAGCATTTATTAAAAGTGAAATATCAGGATTGTGTGCCGATAGTTTATTTTTTATCATTCAAAATTGTAATTTCCCGATTCAATTACCTGAATGACTGCACCAAAATTACAGCGAAGCTTAGGCTTATTTCAATCTACAGTTGTAAATATGATTGACATGGTGGGCATTGGCCCCTTTGTTACCCTGCCTATTGTTATGGGTTTAATGGGTGGTATGTTTTTATATGCCTGGATTGCCGGTGCCATACTCTCGTTAATTGATGCCATGATCTGGAGTGAACTGGGCGCTGCCTACCCGTTAGCCGGCGGCAGTTATAATTTTTTAAAAGAAGCCTACGGTAAAAATGGGATGGGCCGTATGATGAGCTTCCTGTATGTATGGCAAACCATTATACAGGCGCCGCTGGTTGCAGCGTCTGCAGCCATAGGTTTTTCGCAATACCTTGGATATTTAGTTGAATTAAATACTGTAGAACAAAAGCTTGTTTCAGCAGTTGTTATAGTTGTTGTTACCATTTTATTGTATCGCAAAATTGATAGTATTGGTAAGATTGCGGTACTGCTATGGATCGGTGTAATTTTAACCATTGGCTGGATCATCATCGGCGGAATTGCCCATGGAAATTTTTTGCAGCCTCTAAAAGATATCAATACCGATTTCAGTTGGGGACAGCTGGCATCCTTTGCATTTGGCCAGGCCTGCATCAAATCAATTTACAGTTACCTGGGTTATTACAATGTTTGTCATTTAGGTGGAGAAATAAAAAATCCGGGTAAAAACATTCCACGCAGTATGTTCATTTCTGTTATTGGTATTGCCGTTTTATATATTGCCATGAACATGAGCGTTAGTAGCGTGATACCCTGGCAGGAGGTAAAACACTGGCAAGATACCGGCATTAATAATTTTGTGGTAAGTACTTTTATTGAGCGCCTGTATGGCGTTGCGGCTGCCAATACAATTACCGTGATGATATTATGGGTAGCGCTGGCTTCTTTATTTGCAGTGATGCTTGGCTACTCCCGTGTGCCTTATGCAGCGGCTATTGATGGTGCATTTTTTAAAGTATTTGGCAAACTGCATCCTACAAAAAATTTCCCTTATGTTTCTTTGCTTGTAATTGCTGCATTTGGTTTTGCTTTCAGTTTGTTGTTCCGCATGAGCGATGTTATTAGCGGCATATTGGCCATGCGCATTATGGTGCAGTTTATAGGGCAGGCGGTTGGTGTTGTTTTACTTCGCCGCAAAAATGGCAAAGCACATTTGCCGTATAAAATGCCTTTGTATCCCTTACCTGTAATATTGGCGATTGTCATGTGGCTCTTTGTTTTTTATTCAACCGGCTTTGCAGTTATCCAATCATTTTTAATTGTTTTTGGAACCGGTATTGTAGTGTATTTTATTTATGCAAAACTGCAGCAGCAATGGCCATTTAAGACTGCCCAAGAAGGAACAGTTGGAGAAGAAATAAAAAAAATCGGCGAATGATATTTACAGGCCGGGCAAAGAATCAATTTCTAAAACCTTATTCTCTTTTAAGTTAAAAGCTATACAATATAAGCCGTTTGTAATAACCAGGTAAGGCACATTAAGTGAAATATTATAGCGCAAAACCTGTTCCAGCACTGTTTTATCTAATGCCACATTCATTTCTTTACATTCAACAATCATCCATGGTTTCGTTTCGGCATCGTACACCACTATATCAAAACGCTTTTTAAGTTCGCCTAGTTTTATTTCTTTTTCAATGGCAATTAAAGATGCAGGGTATTTTTTTGTTTGGGTAAGATATTGAAGAAAATTCTGCCGCACCCATTCTTCAGGGGTAAGCTGCAACCAACGTTTTCGGAATTCATCAAAAATAAATTCCTTACCTGCATCTTCTTTTATTTTGGGTTGATATGTCGGGTATTCAATCTTAATCATCAGTGTAAAACTTATTGCAGGCCGGGAATTTTGTATCTTTATTGTTATATAGAATTAAACGGAAAGATATGAAGTCAAAAGCAGAAATAGTAAATAACTGGTTGCCGAGATACACCGGTGAAAAATTAGAAAACTTTGGAGAGTATATTTTACTCACCAATTTTAGTAATTATGTAAAAATGTTTGCCGAGTGGAATAAGGTAGCAATTGTGGGTGTTGATAAGCCTATGCAATGCGCCACCGCCAACAATATCAGCATCATTAATTTTGGTATGGGAAGCCCAGGTGCGGCAACAGTAATGGATCTGTTGAGTGCCATTGAACCCAAAGCTGTTTTGTTTTTGGGCAAATGCGGAGGTTTGAAAAAGAGAAATAAACTAGGCGATCTAATTTTGCCCATTGCCGCCATTAGGGGCGAAGGTACCAGCAATGATTATTTTCCGCCGGAAGTACCAGCCCTGCCTGCATTTGCTTTGCAGAAAGCTATTTCCACCACCATCAGAGACGCAAGTTGTGATTATTGGACCGGCGTCTGCTACACCACGAACAGACGGGTTTGGGAGCATGATGAAGTGTTTAAAGAATACCTGCAAAAAGTAAGAGCTTATGCCATTGATATGGAAACAGCAACCATTTTTACAGTTGGTTTCTATAACAAGATTCCCACCGGTGCTTTGTTATTGGTTAGTGATAGCCCCATGATACCTGAAGGTGTAAAAACAGAAGAGAGCGATAAAAAAGTAACTACTGAATTTGTTGACCGCCATTTAAAGATTGGCATTGATTCGTTGAAACAACTCATTAATGATGGGTTAACTGTAAGACATTTAAAATTTTAAATTATGCTCCGGATTTTCTTTTTATCAATTATTTTTTTACTTACCGTATCTGCCGAAAACTGTAATAAAAAAGAAAAAAGCGGCGAAGTATTTAAAGGAAAACTGGAGATTAAAGCAATCTGCATGAATTACACCGTAAAGCTTACCGAAGGCAATATTGATACGTCAAAAATTGCAGGTGCCTGGACAGATGAAACAACAAAAAAGCAATACAGCAATGTTTTTGCTTTGGAAAACCCCTGTAATTTCCCTGATTCAATAAAACAAGGCGATGAATTTTATTTTACAATGGATACTGCCAGTACAAAGGCCTGTATGGTTTGTATGGCTTACTACCCGATACCCGGTAAAAAACTTCCTATCAAAATAATTAAAAAATAAAATGGAGCCATTATTAAGTGTTGAAGGACTTAATATCCATTTTACTTCAGATGGCAGCACATCTGCTGCTGTAAAATCAAATTCGTTTTCTGTAGGTAAAGGAGAACTGGTTGCTATTGTTGGCGAAAGCGGCTCTGGTAAATCTATAACTGCCTTATCAATTTTACAATTACTGCCAAAGCAGGCAAGCGTTTCCGGCCAGATTTTATTTGGTCAACACAAGCCTGTTGATCTTTTAAAATTATCTGATAAAAAAATAACTGGCATGCGAGGCAATCAAATTGCCATGATTTTCCAGGAGCCTATGACATCACTAAACCCGGTTTTTACCTGTGGCTACCAGGTTATGGAAGCAATACAATTACATCAAAAAGTATCAAAGACAATTGCCAGGCAAAAAACAATAGCGCTTTTCGAAAAAGTTAATTTACCTGATCCTGAAAGTTTAATTGCAAGATATCCTCATGAACTCAGCGGTGGCCAAAAGCAACGCGTAATGATTGCCATGGCTATGAGTTGTAACCCAGCTTTGCTTATTGCAGATGAGCCAACGACCGCATTGGATGTAACCGTGCAAAAAACAATACTGGACCTCATAAAATCGCTACAGGAAGATAATAAAATGGGTGTAATTCTTATTACACACGATCTGGGCATTGTTGCAGATATTGCAGATAAAATTGTAGTGATGCGCAAAGGCGAAATTGTTGAGCAGGGATTTGCAAAAGATATTTTACACAATCCGCAACAGCCATATACAAAAGCTTTACTGGCCTGCAGACCAGCAGGCCAGCCAAAAGGAAAACGGTTGCCTGTTGTAAGTGATTTTATCAATGATTTTAAAAAAAACAAGGAGTTAATCGTAGCAAATAATCAACCCAAAACCCAAAACTCAAGCCCCAAAACTACAGTACTGGAAATTGAACAGCTCACCGTTTCATTTCCTGTAAAGAAGAATTTATTTGGCAAACCAACAAAATTTTTTAAAGCTGTTGATGATGTGAGTTTTACTGTGCAACAGGGAGATATTGTTGGACTGGTTGGTGAAAGTGGTTGCGGCAAAACAACTTTAGGCAGAAGCATTTTACAACTGATTAAACCAACATCGGGTAAAATTTTACTTGATGGTAAAGACCTTACACAAACCAATGCTGAAGTTTTACGTAAGATGCGTAAAGATCTGCAGATTGTTTTCCAGGATCCTTACGGTTCATTAAATCCACGCATTACCATCGGCGAAGCTATTTTGGAGCCATTGAAAGTACATGCCGTTTTAAACAACAATAAACAACGCAAAGAAAAGGTGATGGAACTGATGGAGAAAGTAAATCTTGATAGCAGCCATTTTAACAGGTATCCTAATCAGTTCAGCGGTGGTCAGCGGCAACGCATCTGTATTGCACGGGCCCTGGCACTCAATCCATCTTTTTTAATTTTTGATGAAAGTGTATCGGCACTAGATGTAAGTGTGCAGGCACAGGTACTTAATTTACTAAACGACCTGAAAGCTGAGTTTGGATTCACAGCTATTTTTATTTCGCATGATCTGTCGGTTGTGCATTATATCTGCAACCGAATATTAGTAATGTACAAAGGGAAAATTGTGGAAGAAGGCACTGCTGAACAGGTTTATCATCATCCTGCCAATGAGTATACAAAAAAACTCATCAGTGCAATTCCAGGCAAAAGCATAGATCAATTGTCATAACTATCTATCTCCCTGTAATCAGAATTATTGTAGCCATAAAAATTCCTGGCAGCCGGGTGAAAACTGAATAATCTTTTTTTAAGCTGATCCTGAAGTTGATCTTGCAAGGGTTCATCCTTTTTGATCTTCTTATCGGTCATACTGGTTAATTTATCATCTGTAAAAATGATCTTTTCGTCATCGGCCTGCAAACCACTGATGCCAATTTTCCAATCATCTTCTTTTTTAACCCGGTACTTAAAAAAATATACTACTCCTTTTTTATCAAGATAAGCTGCCGGTTGTTTTTTAATAAACACAACGGAATCTACTTTACTGTAATTTTTAT
>Ga0209181_10002191_pt1 | contig 32376 bp, 33 predicted proteins | sample MAT05_FD_187208 | JGI IMG/M metagenome (GOLD analysis project Ga0209181, IMG submission 187208) | Freshwater microbial communities from Lake Fryxell liftoff mats and glacier meltwater in Antarctica - MAT-05 (SPAdes) (version 2) | ecosystem: Environmental > Aquatic > Freshwater > Ice > Liftoff... | reverse complement strand
TCACGTTGGCTCCGGTGTCTCGGGCAGCAAGCCCGGCGGCGCCGGCACCAGTTCAATTTCAAGGCAACCCACCACACAATCGTCAAACTGCACCAGATACACCGGCTCATTCAGGTCTGGCGCGTGGCCAATGTTGACGATTTCACCCAGCGAGCCACGCGCTGCCAGCAGGGCGCAGGCCTCGCGCTCGGGGTGGCTACCGTCATTGATCAGATCGTCCAGCGCAATCACGCGCTGGCCCCAGGCATAGGCGGGTGCGCGGGGTTCCGTACCGGGCATTACGGGGGTGACGGCAGGTGTGGTCATGGTTGGGCCTCAATCGGTGGGTGAAAGTGCTGGTTTGCCTGTTCCGAGGCGGGCGACGGCAGCCGCCTTGTCGCCCAGTTGCGCCAGCACCTCGTCGGGCAGGTTGTCGAGCGTGCAGAGTTCCTTGGCGCGCATACCGACGCGGTTACCAGACTCGACAAACTCCACCGCGTAGATGTAGTACTGCTGCAAAAAGGTGCCGATGCTGGTCACGTAGCCCACGTCGCCCTTGTGCACCAGCACGTCGCCAACGTCATAGCCCCGGTAGGTGCCGTCGTTGCGCACCACCGAGCGTGATGCCACGCGCTCGCCATAGTCAAAGCGCGGCGGGTTGGCCAGCTCGATTTCGTTTTCGTCACGATTGATGTCAGCCATGGGGTACTCCAGACAGGGTCACGGGGCGCATACGCGACTGACGCCTGGTTTGAGGCGTTTTTTTTGGACGACGGCGGCTTGGCTCATGTGCCTGCGCTGCCCCAGCCGCGCACCGGGTCATCTGCCGGGGCACCCTCGGGCAGACCGTTTTCATGGCGGTTGAGCACATGCAACAGCAGCGCCCCGCTCACATGGTCTTGCGGGTCCAGGCGGCGCAGCTCGCTCAGCAGCAGCCGGGCCTCGGCCATGTCGTCCAGGCGCATGTTGAGGTAGGCCAGGCCTTTGAGCGTGAACAAATAGAAGCGCACCGCCGGGTCGGTTCGGGTGGCTTCATGGCTTGGCGGCTGGTCGCCAAAATTCGGGCCCAGGGCGGTGCGGGCAATGGCCAAGGCGTTTTCGCCTGTAGCCCTTGCCAGGGCTAGATCATGACTATAAAAATAGTAGCGATACAGCGCAATCAGCGGGGCCGGATGGCGCGGCGCTGCGGCGCGTGCCTGCTCCAGCAAAGGCAAGGCCTGCTGTGGCAGGTGGTGCAGGCGCCCCGCTTCTTGGATCAAGGCCTCAACCTGCGGGCTCAGGCCTGCGCCAATAACGCCGTCGGCAAAGGCCGCCAGGTCATTGGCAAAGCGAAGGCCATCCGCATGCATGGTGAGTCCGGGTTCAGGTGGCGAGCACCGGCGCAACCGGGCGGCCACGGCTGATGGCGCTGATCTCGATGCGGGTCACGCCCGGCTTGGGCGCGGCAGCGGCGCTGCTGCAGGCGCAAGCCTCCTTGTTGGGGTCGGTGAAGCTCAGGCCGGACTCGGTGGCGGTCTCGGTGAAATCCATGATCAGACCATTGAGCAGCAAGCGACTCTCAGCCGCCAGAAACAGGCGCACGCCGCCCACTTCCAGCAGCTTCTCGTCGGCTGCCGGGGCGGCCTGGGCGCTGAATTCTGAAGAGTAGCCGGAGCAGCCGCCGGGCGTGACGGCCAGGCGCAAACCTGCGCCCGCGCCCATGCCCGAAAAGCGAACAACACGGTTGATGAACTTCGCCGCAGCGGGGGTGATTGTGACGGTGGGCAGCATGATCAGACCTCGGTGATGCAGTCGTCCACCGGGCAGATGGCGACGCACTGCGGGTCGTCAAAGTGGCTCTCGCAGTCGTTGCACTTTTTCGGGTCAATGGTGTAGATGCCGCTTTTGACGCGAATGGCGGCGTTGGGGCACACCGGCTCGCAGGCGTCGCAGGAGGTACAGATTTCGGTGTTGATCTTGTGGGTCATGGGGGTTCTCCGGTCAAGTTAAGGTGAAGGAAATACGGTCAGGCGGCCAGCGTGGTGTAGGCGCCCTGGCGGATCTGGGCATCGCCCCGGGCCTGGTGCACCACGGCACCACTGGCCACACGGGCGCGGTAGTCGTTGAACCAACCGAGGGCGGCTTTTTCGATGAATTCGCCGACATAAGCATCGACCGGCTCCACCCCGGCCTGCATCAGCTCGTCGCGGGGGCAAGCGCCAATCTTGGCAACCAGCACCGCGTGGCAGTCGTTGATGGCGCGCACCACCGAGGGCAATGGCTCGTCGTCGCCGGCGCCGCCCTGGCAATACTGGTCCACCCGGCGGTGGCCCACAAACTTGGCCTGGGTGGCCGAGACTTCAAACACCTGAAACTCGGTGACATGACCAAAGTGTTCGTTGACCCGACCGCCGCCTTTAGTGGCTACAGCAACCATCACTTTGAGGTTTTGCGCAGATTTGAGCGCCGCAGCGCTGGCCAGCGCCTGCTGCTTGGCAGCTTGCTGGGCGGTACGCTCCAGCGCCACTTTGGCTTGGTAGGCCTGGCGCTTGTTCAGGTCATAAACCACGTCTTCCATCTGGTCCAGCTTGTCGAGGGTGAATTCCTCGCTGCGGTCTTCACCGAGCAGGCCAACCGCATCAGCGCGGCACTGGCGGCAATGCCGCATCAAATTGGCGCCGCCCATGCAGGCGTCTTGCACGGCTTTGAGTTCTGCCGCGCTGGGGCCGCGCTGACCGGTCAGGCCAAACACCGTGCCGTGCTCTGGCTCGCTGATCAGCGGCATGATGTTGTGCAGGAAAGCACCGCGTTTTTTCACCTCGCGGTTCACGTCCATCAAATGCTGGTCATTGATGCCGGGGATCAGCACCGAGTTGATTTTGGTCAGCACGCCACGGGCGGTGAGCATCTCCAGCCCAAGCATCTGGCGCTGGTGCAAGATGGTGGCGGCTTCAATGCCGGTCACACGCCGGTGGTTCCAGAAAATCCAGGGGTAAATCTTCGCGCCAATGACCGGATCGACCATGTTGATGGTGATGGTGACGTGATCGACGTTGTATTTGCAGATTTCATCCACCAGGTCAGGCAGCGCCAGTCCGTTGGTGGAAATGCACAGCTTGATGTCAGGCGCCTGCGCTTGCAGCATGCGAAACGTGTCAAAGGTTTTGGCAGGGTTGGCCAGCGCATCACCCGGGCCGGCGATGCCCAGCACCGTCATCTGCGGAATGGCGCTGGCCACCGCTACCACTTTGCGCACCGCCTGCTCGGGGGTAAGCTTTTGCGACACCACGCCGGGGCGCGACTCGTTGCTGCAGTCGTACTTGCGGTTGCAATAGTTGCACTGGATGTTGCAAGCCGGCGCCACCGCCACATGCATGCGGGCAAAGTGATGGTGCGCCTCTTCAGAGTAGCAAGGGTGGTCTTTGACCTTGTCCCAGATGGCGGCAGGCATGTCCTGCGGGCCGTCGGACGAGCCGCAACTGGCTTGGCCCTCGCCACCTTGGGTGTTACAGCCGCCGCTGGAGGCGACTTCGAGCTTGAACTTCAGCGGTTTGAGCTGACCCATGCTGACATAGGTCGTGCCGGGGTTGGAGCCGGTATGCGCGCTTGTTGGCATGGAAATCCTTTTTACGATCAACCTTGACCGCTTCACGCTGTATTAGCGAGTTCCATGCCACGCCAAAACGCGCGGTTTTAGCTGGATTTTGTCGGGTGTGGCACAGGTAACTGGCGGCATCCGGTCTGGCTTGCGGGTGGCTTGTCTGTGATGCGACAAAGCTGACACTGAGAGCTGGCGGGCGTAGACACCATCCCGCCCGGAACCATTCCCGTGCTGCAGTGCGGAGTGGCTGGCCGCTGAAGTTGGCTGGCAAAATGCTCTGTTTTAAAGAGCAATCTGCGCTTTATCTATGCGGGCTAGAGGCCGATTTATTATAAATTTATCGGCTGACAAGACTTGATTCGGACCCTGGTACTGCGTTGACCACCGCCAGCGGCCAAGGCGCTCTGGCCGCTGGCGAGCATCAATAAGCAAACGTTTTGCGAGCATGGTTTGACGAATCAGTAAGTTGACAGATTTGACTCAAAAATGCAGGCCGAAGCCTGCTTTTTTTGGAGTGCCAACTCAACGACCGTATTTTGAACGCCAGTGGCGGTCAACTGCTGGCAGTTATGCTGCCACCCAGCGTGGTTCCGAAAATTCACACAAAGTGCCCAAAGCGGGTGCTCCCGCAATCAGCTCCGAGTGTTGGTAAGGTGCCCATAGACCGGCCATCTTTGACTTCACGACCTTAGGTTTGGTAGAGGAAGCGGGCTGGTTACAACCAAGTGTCGACCATCGCTGCACAGAAACGTGTACCAACCTATGGCAGCACGCGACTAAGGGCGCGTGCCAGGCTTCATCCTTTCAGCTGCCCCGTATTGGCAGCCTCACCGGGAAAGCGCTGACGTTGAACTTTCGACGATGACCGAAACCCAGGTTGCTGCTTGCCTTTAGGCAAGTCCTGTCTTTGCAGCTTGTACATTTACTTGAGCTGCTTCCACCACTGCTTTCGCAGCTTCTGCTGCTGCATTCTTGGCCCTACTTGCTGCCGTTGCGGCAATTGAAACCGCTTCTTCGGCCGCGCTCACTGCATTCTGTTCCGCTAAACCCTTGGCAACCTCCACGGCAATTTCAATGAGCAACGCTGCTTTTGCCGCTTTTATCGAGGCCGCTTCTGCGGCGCTTGCCACTGATGCCCGCGCCTGCGCTGCTGCAGCGATTGCGGCATTTTGTGCGAGTTCAGCCGCCATCGTGGCCGCCAATGCCGCTGCTCTTGCAGCCTTCAAGACACCTTGTTCGGCCGCTTCCCTTGCGGCTTCCACGGCATGTTCAGCGACGAGCGCTGCTTTCTGGGCCGAGACAGCAGAAAACTCAGAAGCGTCCGTTACCTGCTTCGTCAGTTCGCTGATCCGGGCCAGCGCGAGGACATGGCGATCATTCAGAATGCGGTAGTCTTCGCGCAAATTGGCAAGCGCAACTGCTAAATCACTGGTTTCTATAGTGCTCATCGAAATTCCCCAAAAAAAGGGCTAGCCAACCATGAGCATTTGTTCTCACTTGCTCATTTTGCCCCATTGCAAAACCCGCCGGTGACCTGGCAGGCTTCATTCACGCAGCATTCAAGCCGTCCAGGTCGAACCCCGACCCCACATGCCTACCCATGCAGCTATGTCTTTGGCGGGCTTCGGCCGCGCCACGCCATAGCCCTGTGCCAGCTCACACCCGATACTCAATAACAAATCACCCAGTGCCTTGGTCTCTACACCTTCGGCAATGACCTGACGGTGGAAAACCTCAGCCAGCCCAATCACACCCTTGACGATGGCCAGATCGTCTGGGTTATCCGTCATGTTGCAAATGAAACTTTGGTCAATCTTGAGGACATCTGCAGGCAGATGCTTGAGATAGGTCAGCGATGAGTAACCGGTGCCAAAATCGTCCAGGGCAAAGGTCATCCCCATCGCGTGGCAGGTGTGCATCAAGGCCGTGACGCTGGCAATGTCTTGCAGGGCACTGGTTTCCAGAATTTCAAGCTGCAGGCGGTGCGGTGTCACATCAGGATGCGCCGCCAGAATGGCACGCAGTCGTTCAGGAAAGTCTTTATGCTGCAATTGCAGCGCACCGATATTGACGCTCACCAACAGGTCCAGACCCTGAGCGAGCCAGATGCTCATCTGGGCCAGCGCAGTATCAACGACCCACTCTCCCAAGGCAATGCTGATGGGATGATCTTCAATGATGGGCAGGAACATCCCCGGCGCCACCAGACCTCGCTCTGGGTGTTGCCAGCGTATCAGGGCTTCGGCCCCGATGACCTCGCCGGTTCGCATGTTCACCTTGGGCTGGTAGTACAAAACAAATTCGCCCTGGGCCAGTGCCTCGTGGATGCGCTTTAATTCCCCATGTCGGCTTTGAATCGCGGAATCGTTGGCAATATCGAACAGGTGGTAGCGATTCTTGCCTGCCTGTTTCGCCAAGTACATGGCCTGGTCAGCATGGCGCAGCATCACATCTGCATCCACATCGTCCTGAGGGTAGAACGTCACGCCGATGCTGGCCGAGACTTGGATCGACTCGCTTGCTCTTGAATCGCCAGCTTCAGCCTTGGCTGGCAGTTGGACCACAGTGGCCGTTGCCCGCAACAAACGTTCGATGACCGGGATGCTGTCCTCGGCCTGATCCAGATCGACCAAGATTACCCCAAACTCGTCACCGCCCATACGGGCCAGGGTGTCGCCTTCGCGCAGTGCATCTTTCATGCGTTCGCACACGGTGAGCAGGACGGCATCTCCTGCCTCATGACCATGGTTATCATTGACCGTCTTAAGGTTGTCCAGGTCGAGGTAGACCACGGCGAGCGACTTGTTGCGACGTTGGCTTTGTGCAATGGCCTGACTTAGCCTGTCGCTTATCAGCAGACGGTTGGGCAGACCAGTCAAGGTGTCGAAATGGGCGATGCGTTCGAGTTCGCTCTGGTGTGCCTTAATGTCCTTGATGTCGGTGAACAAGGCAACGTAATGCAGCGTATTGCCTTGGGCATCACACACTGCGCTGACGCTCAGGGTTTCCGGATACAGCTCACCATTTTTGCGCCAGTTCCATATTTCACCGCTCCAGTGGCCTTGGCTGATAAGGGCTTGCCACATGGCAACATAAAATTCTTTGTCCTGGCGGCCCGACTTAAGAATGCGCGGGTTCTGGCCCAGCGCCTCTTCGCGGCTATAACCTGTAATCAGGGTAAACGTGTCGTTGACCTCGATGATCGTACCGCTGGCATCGGTAATGGTGATGCCCTCGCGGGCGTGGGTGAAGACGCTGGCGGCGAGCTGCAGCCTTCTTTCGACTTGCTTGCGTTCGGTGATATCTTGAACAATCCCGATCATGGTGACTGGGTCGCCGTTTTCATTGAAGCTCAGTTCCCCAAGTCCCCACACCCATCGTGTTTCACCGTCGTTAACGCGCACAATTCGGTATTCTCTTTCGAAGGGTTTTCGCGCTTCAATGACATCATGGGAGAAATAGTCAAGCATCCCGGCCCGATCTTCTGGATGCACCAGAGCATTCCAACTTGTAGTTGATCTTTGCTCCTGCAGCTCAAGGCCAAAAATGTGATCCAGCACAAGCGATGAGGTCCACTTGTCAGCTACCAAGTCCATCACATACGATCCGATACGCCCCACCCGTTGAGATTCTCTTAGCAGGAATTCCCGCTCCAACAGCTTCTGCTCGGCCAACTTGCGTGTGTCTAGCATCTGATTGAACTCTCGCGCAACCTTTGCAATCTCGGATGGCCCCCCTACATCCGCGCGTGCGTTCACTTGACCGAGGGTGATCTTCTTGGCTGTTGCAGCGAGGGCGCCCACAGGGCCTGCGATGGCCTGTGCCATCTTCCACGCAAGCGCCATCAACACCAGTAGCAAAGTCGTGCCAAGGGTGACTGTATAAAGAAACTCATTGCGGGTTGGGGCCAGCACCTCATCTTCCGTCATGCCCGCAAACACCCGCCAGCCAGTGCTTGGAATGCTGGCTATTGCATAGAAGCGTGACACGCCCTTTAAATCACGGGTTGTGACAAAACCGCTGACTTTTCCGCGTACCTCGTCAGCGATCCTTTGCGGCAATGGTTTGCCAATCAAGTCCCGGGCATTCTCGGATCGAAGTAGGATTTGGTCGGATCGATCCAGTACCGGAGCAATGATGTTTGATGGAATGGAGCCGAGCAGGCGCTCGTTCAAAGACAACAAGTCCAGCGACAAGTTGACAAAGCCGGTGCGTTTGCCGTCCAGATCGCGCACCGGGTAAGTCAGCACAGCCACCCAGCGACCGCTGAGTTGTCCATGAACCGCGCCACTCACCGCAAAAGTTTCGCTGTGCAACCCCTGCTGTACCCAGGAAAATGTCAACGCTTCTTTGGCAGGTGCTTGAATAGACGACCAACTGACGTCGATGGGGTTGGCATCAAGATCACGTACACCGACATTGGCGACCAGGGGATTGGTGGCCAATATCTGATCGAGGCTCAACGTTTTGGCTATCGCAGGTGGGCTTCCTTGGTATGCGGATGCAATTTCTTTGAGCAGCCTTTCATAATCCCGCAGCAATAAATCCAAATTTAAGGCAACGTTTTCAGCGACGATTTCAACTTTCTTGTAAGCATTCTGACGTGCCAATTCCCTTGCGTGGATTGCGTACCAAGCCATGCCTGCCACTGCCGGTAGTGCAAAAATGAGCACCAGCAGAAACAGCCAGATTCGAATAGAAAGGTCTTCGAAGAAATTATTAAGCCTGTTCAGCATATGTTGCCGAATTATGGACCTTTCGTGTCGTGGCTTGTCCATGCAAGTATTGACATTCTGATGTTGGTCATTGTCCCCAATGAAGGCGCCATTGTCGAAGGTGATATGACCTTTTAGGTCGGTGTAAGCGATGGCTCATCTCCAAGTGCATGTGGATTGTTCCGATTTGCCTCAAACCAATGGAATCGGTTGCGCCCCGCCTGCTTTGCTGCATACATCGCCTGATCAGCGTTTCGCATCAGCAGGTCGCCGTCAGTCCCATCCCGAGGATACAAAGCCACCCCCAGACTGGCTGACACATGCAACAGGGCCTCACCCACCTTGACTGGATCGGCCGCAGCCTGCAGCAAGCGCTCAAGTATTGGCTCAGCATCACTGGACTGAACCAAGTCGACCAGCACCACCACAAACTCGTCACCCCCGATGCGAGCCAAGGTGTCGCCATCACGCAAGGCAGATTTCATGCGTTGCGAGACAGTGATCAGCAGTTTGTCACCAACCGCATGGCTGTGCAGGTCATTCACCGCCTTGAAGCCATCTAAGTCGATATAGGCAATTGCCAACGAAAGTCCGCGGCGCTGGCCTTGTGCCATGGCTTGACGCAGTCGGTCAGCCAGCAGCATCCGGTTGGGCAGTTCGGTGAGCCTGTCATGTTGGGCTAAGTGTTCGAGCTGTTGCTGGTGCTCCTTCATGAGGGTGATGTCGCTGAACAGGCCAACATAGTTCTGTGTTTTGCCATCGACATCGCGAACTGCACTTATTGCGACAAGTTCTGCAAAGACGTCGCCATTTTTTCGCCGATTCCACAATTCACCGGCCCAAAAGCCAAATTCAATGAGTGCCTGCCACATCTCGCGGTAAAACTCCTTGCTTTGGCGGCCAGACTGGAGAAATCGCGGGTTCTGACCAAGCACCTCCTGGGGCTCATAGCCGGTGATACGGCAAAATGAATCGTTGACCTTGACAATGTTGCCTGCTGCATCGGTGATCAAAATTCCTTCCCGGGCATGGGTGAACACATTCGCAGCGAGTTGCGTGGCAGCCTGCGCCTGCCTGCGCTCCTGGCTTCGTGAACTGACAATTTCGGCGTCCTCGCGCTGTTGGCGCAGGTAGGCACGAATGCTCAGCACCAGGACCGCCAACAGCATAGGCACGATCACCAGCAACAGCGAACGGGCTTCGGAAGTCCATTTCAGTAGCGCTCGATCGCGCGCCACCTGGGTCACAACAACCAGCGGGAAAAGACGTGAGGTTCGAAACGCAGACAGCATCTCTTTGCCGTTAGCACCGGTGTTTTCGAAGCTTCCGAACTCGGCGCTTAACAGCGCCCGGTCGAAGGCCGCATGCGAATTTGGTCCGCCTGGCAAGTTTGCTTCACCGGTGGACAGCAGCAAAGTGCCGTCGTACCGCAGAACATCTGCAACACCTTGCTCAGATTTAAGTTTTTGGCTGAACAGGTTGATGAAGTAGTCTGGATTGATCGCCGCCAACAGGACGTAATTGCCACCCTTGTAAGAGATACCTCGGATGACAGGAATAATGCTCAGGGCGTTACCACTGGCCGGGTGCAGGTTGGTGATCGGGTAAGCATCGACAAAATCACGGCCAGACCACGGTGTTCCGATGCGCAAGAAGTTCTGCCCCCCAGTGGCTGGCGGCAAATAGTTGTCGACAAGCACAGTGAGGTCCCTATTGCCCGGGTTGGAGCTTGCAATGATGCGACCCTGCGCGTCGAGCAGTGAAAGTGAACGAAGGTACGGGATGCGGCGGGACTCCTCTGCAAAGTGGCGGCCAATGCCTTCTGACGAAAGACCCGCGTTACGGTCGCCGAGCACGTTGACGAGCATCAAGTCCACGATATTGAAGCTCTGCGTCAACTGATCCTCCAGGGCGCGTGTGTGAATGGCGTTGACGTCGGCCTGAAAGACCAGGGCATCGCTGCGCAAACGCATCAATATGTAGCCTGTACCCACCGCCACGCTGGCGACGAACAACAGCATGAATGCCAGAAACAGTTGGTTGGCGCGATTGCGTGTCGGCACAGGAATCAGACCCGTAGCATGTTCAGTCTTTGGCAACGATGAATTCGAGCTTTTGACGTTGTGCTGCAGCGAGCAGGCGTCCATCGCGCTTGATGTCACCCATGAAGCGCTCAACGCGGTTGAACCAACGGTCATCTCCGGGCTTCATGGCGTAGCCGTAGGACGTCATGTGAAACGTGCTCGGCGGTGTGATCAGGCGCGCCCAGTCGGTGTTGGCGAGCATGCGCTGGCTGTACGGGTAGTCGGTCATGAAGACGTCAGCGCGGCCGGACTCGACTTCCTGCTCACGTGCAAAGGGCGTAGCCGGTGCCACCAACGTCGCATTTTTGAGCCGTTCCCGCATGATGGGTTCATGGTAGGTACCTTTGGCTACGGCCACCACAACACCGGGCTTGTCTATATCGGCCCATTCCTTGATCCGGCGATTGGACTGGGTGGTGATGGCAAAAATGTCGCTTTTAAGGTGGGGCTGGGTGAACCGCAGCTTTTCAGCGCGGGCCGCCGTGATACCAACGGCAAACATGGCAATGTCACAGCGGTCTAGCACCACGTCGTCTATCAATTTAGCAAACGAGCTATCGATAAACTGCACCTTGACCTGGCCGCCCAGATCGCGTGCCAGTTCTTGGGCCAAATCGACGTCGATGCCAGAGAGTAATTGGGTGCGAGGGTTGCGGTAGGTTATGCCGTAGTAATCGGGCCAAATGCAAACGCGCAGGACTTTGGCTTCAATAACGCGGTCTAGACGGCTGCCCAAGGACGGCGGCGCTTGCGCATGGCTTGGTGCAATGCCCGCCAGTGCCAAAGCCATGACGGCAAGCAGACGACTTGCGAACCACAAGTCGGCGACATCAGGCGAGACCAGATGGATACTGGGACTGGACGGGTTCGATACAACAGTGCAGTACATGGTGGCCTTCCAACTTACATGGGCAAAATGGTTTAGCGGATAGGCACTGGTGACTTCAGCCCTGCCTAAGTCAATGGGACTGTAATGCATGATTCAGGCATTCGATCCCTGATCGAACAGAACACATAACCAATGGTGCAACAGTATCATGTTTGTACTGTCAACAAGACACAAGAAAGAAGTCGCTATGGAAGCATTTCGTTGGGATCACTGGTATGTGACGGGCTTGCCGGCGGTTGATGAACAGCATCACTATCTGGTTGACATCATCAACCAATTTGGTAATTCACTGATGCAAGCCCAGGGCGCAAACCCAGAAGAAATCGAACGACTTTTTCAGGAACTGGCACGTTACACCCAATACCATTTCAGCGAAGAAGAAGCCTTGATGGCCCAGTCTGACATGGATGCGCGCCACCTGGCGCACCATACACGGGAGCACGCTCAATTTTTGCAGGACGTAGTCCAAATGCGTGGAGAACTGCGCGTCAATGATCGCGGGTCAGCAACAGCGTTACTAAGTTACCTGACCAACTGGCTGGCCTATCACATTCTGGGCACCGACCAGATGATGGCCCGGCTCATAAAAGCCCATACAGAAGGCAAATCTGCCGACGAGGCGTACGCGTCGTACCAACAGCACAAGGATCCCGCAACTGCCACTTTGCTGCAAGCCATGAGTCATTTGGTCGAGCAGATCTCCGATCGCAATCGCGCCCTGCTTGAGATAAATCAGACGCTTGAGGCGCGTGTTGCCGAGCGCACGCAGGCCCTGTCGCAAATGAACCAGCGACTCGAAACCATCGCGATGACCGACGTGCTGACCGGACTGCCCAACCGACGCCATGCCATGCAGGTTTTGGAGGCTGAGTGGCAGTTGGCCAAGACATCCGGCGATACGATGGCATGCATGATGATCGATGCTGATGGCTTCAAGAAAGTCAACGACACCTACGGTCACGATGCTGGCGATGAGGTGCTACGCCAACTGGCGCGTTGCTTGACCCAAGCAGTCCGTAACGATGACGTAGTGTGCCGCTTGGGCGGCGATGAGTTTCTGATCATCTGCACGGACACCCCGCTTCAAGGCGCGCTGCAAACCGCTGAAAAAGTGCGCCGTGAAGTCGCTGAGCTGCATGTACCCGCAGGAGATGGTTTCTGGCACGGCAGCATCAGCGTTGGCGTGGCAGCCAGCCTGCCCGTATTCGAAAACGTCGAGCGATTGCTCAAAACCGCCGATGATGGCGTGTATGCCGCCAAGGCCAACGGACGCAACTGCGTCGCTAGTGTTCAGGCATGAAGGCGGCTTCTTTTAAAGCGACTTCAGTAAGCGCTACGACGGCAATTGGTCAACACGATAGGGCTTATGTTAAGTGACCAACCTATAGCGCATTGCTGATCGTCGGACCTGCTCCCCAGAGCAATCAGCCTTTCAGACGATCCGTCAGCCAGCCAGCAATCTACCATCAAAGCCACTATTTAAAATATAGCTGCTTGCGCATGCCAGAAAAGGGCTAGAGGCATATTTCTTATGTAACTCTATCAAAGCCCTTGACTACCTGCCAGCCTCAAAACTTTCGCACCTCAATGCCGTTCTTCTGCAAGGCGTAACCCATTTGCCGTGGTGAAATTTTCAGCAGGCGTGCGGCTTTGGCCTGCACCCAGCCGCAGCGCTCCATGGCCCAGATCAGGCGTTCACGCTCGCCTTCGGGCTTGCCGTCGGTGTCGGCGGGCGGCGCTGGTTCACTGGCGGGTGCTGGCGCTTGGGCTTCTGGGCTGTCATCCACCTCGGGTTCAGGTACAGCTCGCGGCGGCACCGGGCCTTCCACCACCGGGATCTCGATCATGCGCCCAGGGCTGACCGCATCCACCCGGTCGATATGGTGCAGCACCTGGGTCAGGCAGCCGTTGCCCTGGCAGGGGAAAGCCAGGTTGCCGATGACGTCGTCATGCGCCATGGTGGCAGTGCGCTCTACACAGTTTTCCAGCTCACGCACATTGCCAGGCCAGTAGCAGCTGGTCAGCACCCGCATGGCAGCGGGGCTGAAATGGGTGGTGCGGCCGTTTTCCTTGTTAAAGCGCTCCAGAAACAGATTGGCCATGGCCGGAATGTCTTCGCGGCGCTGGCGCAACGGCGGCAGCTGGATGCTCACCACGTTGATGCGGTAATACAGGTCGGCGCGGAATTCACCGGCCTGCACCATGCGCTCCAGGTTGCGGTTGGTGGCCAGAATCAGCCGCACATCCACCTTCACGCTGGCCGTGCCACCCACGCGCTCAAACTCGCGCTCTTGCAACACACGCAGCAGCTTGGCCTGAAACGATGGCGAAATGTCACCGATTTCGTCCAGAAACAGGGTGCCACCGTGTGACAGCTCAAAACGCCCCTTGCGCTGGCCCTGCGCGCCGGTGAACGCACCTTTCTCGTGGCCGAACAATTCGCTTTCCAGCAGCGACTCGGTCAGCGCGGCGCAATTGACACGCACAAAGGCTTCGCGCTTGCGTGGCGACAGGTTGTGCAGCGCACGGGCAATTACCTCTTTGCCGGTGCCGCTTTCACCACGCAACAGCACCGTGGTGCGTGACGGTGCCACCTGGTGAACCTGCTCAAACACCTGCTGCATCGGTTTTGAAACACCTACCACCTGGTCGATCTGGTGAACGGGCTTGAGCGCCTTGCTCATTCGGCGCACCGCGTCTTGCAGCGAGTCGTGCGCGGCACTGACGCTGCGGTGCAGCAGCAGCGCCTGCCCCATCAGGGTGGCGACCATTTTGAGCAGCCGCAGATCATTCGAGAAGCTGTGCGCCTCACCTGGGTTCAGGCAGTCCACCGCCAGCACACCCACGGTACGGCGGTCAGCGCTGATCGGGGTCACCAGCATCGCAATGGGGACGTCTGGGGTCTGGTCGGCACCACCGGTACGGTTCAGAAACAGCGGCTCGGTGTGCACGTTGGGCACCATCACCTGGATGCCATTGGCATAGACGCGCCCGACGATGCCTTCGCCAGACTGGAAACGCAGGCGCTGCTGCTCCTCCTTCGTGAGCCCCACGGCGCACAGCCCCTGCAAGCTGCCTTCTGTTTCGCCCAGCACCACAAAGGCGCGGCGCCAGTCATAGGCATGCGACAGATAGTTCAGCGCTTCGCGAAAGGTCTTGGAAACGTCCAGCGACATGGCCAGCGTTTTGCTGACCTCGTAAATGGCGTTCAATTCACGCTGCGACTCAAAAACTTGTGTGTTCACCATATAGAACTCCGGTTATCCCCTGCAGATTCGATATAGCCGCCCTAAACACTTCAAAGCAAAAACCGCACCAAGAAAGTGGGGTTGCGCACAAAAGGTGGCTGGGCAACGGAATTCACGACAAATGTGACAAGCACCGCACCCCCGAGTTGGGTGGTGCGACAAAGGCAACAAATCGGGCAAGAAATGGCCGCCACAAGGGCTTAAACGCATGGCACTGAAATTGCGAATTGACAGGCGTCAACGTCTTTTCAGGAGCTTTGCATGTCAGACTTCACACCCACCAAGGTTTCTGGCCGCGCTGCACAGCCTGTGTACCTTGACTACGCGGCGACCACGCCGGTCGACCCTCGCGTGGCGGTGAAGATGGTGCCCTACCTGACCGAGATTTTTGGCAACCCGGCCAGCCGCTCGCACGCCTATGGCTGGGCCGCAGACGAGGCGGTGGAGCTGGCACGCGAACAAGTCTGCGCGCTGATCAACGCTGACCCGCGCGAAATCGCCTGGACCTCTGGCGCCACCGAATCCAACAACCTCGCCATCAAAGGCGCAGCGCACTTTTACAAAGACAAAGGCCGGCATCTGGTAACCGTGGCCACCGAGCACAAAGCGGTGCTCGACAGCATGCGCGAGCTGGAACGTGAGGGTTATGTGGTGACTGTATTGCCGGTGCTGCCCAGCGGTTTATTGGACCTGGCGGTGTTTGAAGCAGCCCTGCGCCCCGATACGGTGCTGGCTTCCGTGATGTATGTCAATAACGAAACCGGCGTGGTTCAGGACATGCCCGCTCTTGGTGCCATCTGCCGCGCCAAAGGGGTTCTTTTTCATGTCGATGCGGCGCAAGCTGCGGGCAAGGTGGCGATTGATCTGGCGCAGTTGCCCATCGACATGATGTCTTTGTCAGCGCACAAAATCTACGGTCCCAAGGGCATTGGCGCGCTGTATGTGCGGCGCAAACCGCGCGTGCGCATTGAGGCACAAATGCACGGTGGTGGCCATGAACGCGGCATGCGCTCTGGCACGCTGCCCACCCACCAGATCGTTGGCATGGGCGAGGCCTTTTGGCTGGCGCGCGAAAGCATGGCCGCCGACAACGCGCGCATCAAAACCCTGCGTGAACGCCTGTGGGTAGGTTTTCAGAAACTCGACGCGGTGGTGCTCAATGGCGACGAGGCCGCCAGCGCACCGCAGTATCTGAATGTGAGCTTCAACTATGTGGAAGGCGAATCCTTGCTGATGGGCATCAAAGGCGTGGCGGTGTCTTCCGGCTCGGCCTGCACCTCGGCCAGCCTGGAGCCCAGCTATGTGCTGCGCGCCATGGGCCGCAGTGATGAGCTGGCGCACAGCTCGGTGCGCTTTTCCATTGGCCGCTTCACCACCGAGAAAGACATTGATTTCACGATCGGTCAAGTCACCCTGGTGGTCAACAAATTGCGCGCCATGAGCCCGCTATGGGACATGGTGCAAGCCGGCGTGGACTTGACCAGCATCCAATGGTCTGCGCACTGATCACCCCCCTCATCTGATTCGGAGAAAACCATGGCCTACAGCGAAAAAGTCGTCGACCACTATGAAAACCCACGCAACGTCGGCTCGTTTGACACAGGGGACGACAGCGTGGGCACCGGCATGGTCGGTGCACCCGCCTGCGGCGACGTGATGCGCTTGCAGATTCGCGTCAACGCTGCAGGCGTGATTGAAGACGCCAAGTTCAAAACCTACGGCTGCGGCTCGGCCATTGCGTCAAGCTCGCTGGTCACCGAATGGGTACGCGGGCGCACGCTGGACGAAGCCCTGGCCATCAAAAACGCCGACATCTCCGAAGAACTGGCCCTGCCGCCGGTCAAGATCCATTGCTCGATTCTGGCCGAAGACGCCATCAAGGCCGCGGTGGCCGACTTCCGCTCGCGCCACCCGGCAGCGGGCGGTGGCACGCTGGTGTCAGAGCAGGTCGCCTGCGCCTCCAGCACCCGCTAAAGCCACCACAACCCATCCACACCACCCACGAAGGAAACCCTATGGAAGCAGCTTTAACCAGTCCAAGTTCCCTCCCCATGGCGCAAGACGGCATGCCCAGCCTGCTGGAGTTCACCCCCCAGGCGGCAGCCAAGGTGGCTGAATTGATTGTGGAAGAGGGCAACCCCGCGCTCAAACTGCGCCTGTACGTTACCGGTGGCGGCTGCTCCGGCTTTTCTTACGGCTTTGCTTTTGACGATCAGATCGCCGAGGACGACACGCAAACCGTGACCGAAGGCGTGTCGCTGGTGGTAGACACCATCAGCCTGCAATATGTGATGGGCGCCCGGGTCGACTTTGAAGAAGGGCTGGAAGGCTCGCGCTTTGTCATTCACAACCCCAACGCCCAGACCACCTGCGGCTGCGGCAGCTCGTTTTCGATGTAGGGGCACATCATGGGCATCTCACTCACCCCTGCAGCGGCGCGCCATGTCGCCAAATCCATCACCAAGCGCGGCAGCGGCCTTGGGCTGCGCCTGGCGGTCAAAACCAGCGGCTGCAACGGCTTTGCCTACGGGCTGGAGTTTGTCGACAGCACCAATCCGGATGACGAGTGCTTCGAGAGCCATGGCGTGAAAGTCATCATTGACCCGCGCAGCCTGAGCATGTTGGCAGGCACCGAGCTTGACTTTGTGCGCGAAGGCCTGAACGAAGGCTTCAAGTTCAACAACCCCAACGCCAGCGCCAACTGCGGCTGCGGCGAAAGTTTCACGCTGTAAGGCGCGCATGGCACTGCTGCAAATCGCCGAGCCCGGTCAAAGCGCCGCACCGCACCAGCACCGGCTGGCGGCGGGGATTGACTTGGGCACCACCAACTCGCTGATTGCCACGGTGCAAAGTGCCATGGCGCGGGCGCTGCCAGACGAAGACGGCGCGTTGCTGCTGCCGTCGGTGGTGCGCTACCTGCCGCGAAACGGAATTGTGGTGGGCGCTGAGGCGCAAAACAGCCAGGCCGATGACCCCGAGAACACGATTGTCTCGGTCAAGCGTTTTATGGGCCGCAGTCTGGCTGATGTGACCCAGGCGGCGGGCCTGCCCTACCGGTTTACCGATGCACCCGGCATGGTTGGCATTCAGACCGTGGCTGGTGAACGCTCGCCAGTCCAAGTGTCGGCTGAAATTCTGACCGCCTTGCGCGAGCGCGCCGAACTGTCGCTGGGCGGCCCGCTGGCTGGCGTGGTGATCACCGTGCCGGCGTATTTTGACGACGCCCAACGCCAGGCCACCAAAGACGCAGCGCGCCTGGCCGGCCTGTCGGTCTTGCGCCTGCTGAATGAACCTACCGCTGCGGCCATCGCCTACGGGCTGGACAAAGCCGCCGAGGGCACCTTTGCCATCTACGACCTGGGCGGCGGCACCTTTGATATTTCCATCCTGCACCTCAGCAAAGGCGTGTTTGAGGTGCTCTCCACCGGCGGTGACTCGGCTTTGGGCGGCGACGATTTTGACCACGCGATTGCCGAGTGGTTTTGCACGCAGCACGGCATTATCGGTCTGGCAGCTTTGCCACCCACCTCCCAGCGCAGCCTGCTGGCGGCCTCACGCAAAGCCAAAGAAGTGCTGTCGCAGCACGAGTCCGCAGCACTCGCCCTGACGGACGTGGCGGGCACTTCTTTGCAAGCCATCTTGTCGCGCGCGCAGTTTACGGAGCTTGGCGCCCCGCTGATTGCCCGCACCGTGGCCGCTACCCGGCGCGCCCTGCGTGATGCCAAGCTCAGCATAAACGACATCACCGGCGTGGTGCTGGTGGGCGGATCCACCCGCATGCCCATTGCACGGGAGGCGGTGAGCGACTTTTTCAAGCGCGACCCGTTGGTTGATATCGACCCTGACCAGGTGGTGGCCATCGGCGCCGCATTGCAAGCCAATGTGCTGGTGGGCAACGGCCATGGCGACGACTGGCTGCTGCTGGACGTGTGCCCGCTGTCTCTGGGCATTGAGACCATGGGCGGCCTGGTGGAGAAAATCATCCCGCGCAACTCCACCTTGCCGGTGGCGCGTGCGCAAGAGTTCACCACCTTCAAAGACGGCCAGACCGCCATGTCGCTGCATGTGGTTCAGGGCGAGCGCGAGTCGGTGGCGCACTGTCGCTCGCTGGCGCGGTTTGAGCTGCGCGGCATTCCACCGGCGGTGGCGGGGTCGGTGCACATTCGGGTGAGTTTTCAGATTGACGCGGATGGCTTGTTGTCAGTGACAGCGCGCGACCCGGCCAGTGGGATTGAAGCGCACATTGAGGTCAAACCCACCTACGCCTTGGCAGACACCGAAATATCGGCCATGCTGCAAGATGCGGTAGGTTCCACCCAGGAAGACATGCAACTGCGCTCACTGCGCGAAGCCCAGGTGGACGCCCGGCGCCTGCTGGACGCGACCGAGGCCGCCTTGCACGCCGATGCCGCGTTGCTGGCAACGCCTGAGATCCACGCCATTCAAAACGCCATGTACCGGGTGGGCGACATGCTGGAAACCGAGGCACCGCTGGCTGACCTGCGCCGCGCCACCGCCGTACTCGGCTCGGCCACCGACGAATTTGCCGCCCGGCGCATGAACGCGTCCATCAGCCAAGCGCTGGCTGGGCAAACCATGGACAGTTTGGCCTGACACGGACGCTTTTTCATGCCCATCGTCCACCTGTTGCCCCACCCCGAGTTATGCCCGCGGGGTCTGGACATCGAGATCAAAACCGGCAAATCTCTGTGCGAGGGCCTGCTCAAAGCGGGTGTGGCGATTGAACACGCCTGCGAAATGGTGTGCGCCTGCGCCACCTGCCATGTACATGTGCGCGAGGGCAGCGCCTCTCTCACCGAGACTGACGACGAAGAGAACGACCAGTTGGACAACGCCTGGGGCCTAGACGCGCAGTCACGGCTGGCTTGCTGCGTCAAGCTGGGCACGACAAACATCACTATCGAGCTGCCGCGTCATACCCGCAACCACGCCTGGGAACATTAGTTTTGTATGCAAAATATGCCTCTAGCCCTTGTCAATAAAGCGCTAGCAGCTATATTTTACATAGCTTTTTTGACAACGGCTCTGGCGCATGGCACACCAGACAAAAGAGCACCAACACCGCTTTGAATGCCCCAGCAAGGGCGATCTGTTCGAAACAAAACAATCCTGACAAGCCAGCCGCACAACGGCACCGCGCTGGCGGCCTGGAGTCCGACAAACCCGCCCAAATACCCCAAAAACAGGTGGCACGCTGCTTGCAATCAGCCAGCGGCAAAGGATGCCCACCATGCCCCTGAACCCGATCATCAACGACACCACCTTGCGCGACGGCGAGCAAACGGCAGGCGTGGCGTTCACGGTTGAGGAAAAGTGCGCCATTGCCTGCGCACTGGCCGCAGCTGGGGTGCCAGAGATGGAGATTGGCATTCCTGCCATGGGCGACGAAGAGATGGCTGGCATCCATACCCTGGCTGCGCTGGCGTTACCCGCCAAGCTGATGGTCTGGGGCCGCCTGACCGACGTTGACCTAGATAGCGCGCTGCGCTGCGAGGCGGACATCATTCACCTGTCGATCCCGGTGTCTGACATTCACCTGCAATACAAGCTGCGCCAGTCGCGCGACTGGGTGTTGGCGCAGGTGAGTCGGGTGATTGGCAAGGCGGCCAGCAGCGGGCGCATGATTTCACTGGGTGCCGAAGATGCCTCGCGAGCAGACCCCCTGTTTCTGGCGCAGGTGGCGCGCGTGGCACAGGCCAACGGTGCCAGCCGCATCCGCTTTGCCGACACGCTGGGCGTGCTCGACCCGTTCACCACCTATGACGCCATCGCACGGCTGCGTGATGCGGTGGACATAAAGATCGAAATCCACGCCCACAACGACTTGGGCCTGGCCACCGCCAACACCCTGGCTGCGCTGCGCGCCGGTGCCACCCATGTCAACACCACGGTCAATGGCCTGGGCGAGCGCGCTGGCAACGCGGCACTGGAAGAAGTGGTCATGGGGGTGCGCCACCTGCACCATGCCGATACCGGCATCGACACCCAGGCGCTGCTGCCCATCTCGCAGCTGGTGGCCCGCGCGTCTGGCCGCCAGGTGGCCGTCAACAAAAGCATCGTCGGCGAGGGCGTGTTTACCCATGAGTCTGGCATTCACATCGACGGTCTACTGAAGAACGCGTCGACCTATGAGAGTTTTGATCCGTCCGAGCTGGGTCGCCAGCGGCGCACCGTGCTGGGCAAGCATTCCGGCTCACAAGCCGTGCGCCAGGCCTACAGCCTGCTGGGCGTGGTGCTGGACGACGAGGCGCTCACCGCCCGTGTGCTGACACGCATCCGCTCGCATGCCATGCGCGTCAAACAGGAAGCCACTGCCGACGAATTACACGGGTTTTTGCTGGAATCGCTGGCGGTCCCCAGCGGCTGCAGCAACACCCCAAACCCCACCTAGTTCCCCCTCCCACCTGTCACTACGGAGTCCAACACCATGGAAAAATTTCTTCAACAACTCAAGGCCCTGTCTTCAGCCGAGGACTTCCTTCACTATTTTGGCGTGCCGTTCGATCAGGGTGTGGTCAATGTCAGCCGCCTGCACATTCTGAAACGCTTCTTTCAGTACATCCGCCAGGAAAACCTGCTGACTGAGAGCAACGAGGTGGGTCTGTACACCTCGTACCGCGAGCAACTGGTCAAGGCCTACAACGACTTTGTCAAATCTACCCCGGCGCAGGAAAAAGTGTTCAAGGTGTTTCAGGACACCAATGGCCGTCAGCACGTGTCGCTGGACAGCCTGAAGGCCTCGTTGCCAAAGCGCGCCTTGGCCTGATTCGGCTCAGCCACTCCACCCCAAAAGGACGACCTGTGATGATTGACCTGTCTACCCGATCGCTACAAGACTCGCAAGAGCCGGTCACGCCGGTTTCTCGCACGGTGGGCAGGCGCCGATTGCTCTTGCTGGCTGCAGCGTTGCCACTGGCAGCATGGCACCTGAACCAAACCGCCGAGGCCGCGCCCCTGCGCTGGGAAGGCACGGCTCTGGGTGCACCGGCCTCCCTGGTGCTGTACCACGCCGGCGACACGCAGCGGGCGCAAGCAGCGCTTACTGCCACCCTTGCCGAGGTGGCGCGCCTGGAAGCCATGTTCAGCCTGTTTCAGGCCGATTCCTGGCTGTCACGCCTGAACCGCGAGGGTCGCATTACCGGTGCGCCGACTGAGTTCCAGTCGCTGTTGGGCTCTGCGCTGAAGATGGCTGCACTCTCGAAGGGTGTGTTTGACCCGAGCATCCAGCCGCTGTGGTCACTGTACTTTGAGCACTTTGTGGTGGGCGGGCATAGCCAGCCACCAACGGTCACCCGCGTGCAGCAGGCGCTGTCGCTCGTGGGCTGGCGTGGTGTGCGTTTGGCGGGTGACGAGGTGTCACTGGCGCGTGCCGGCATGGGTGTGTCGCTGAACGGCATCGCCCAGGGCTTCATCACCGACCGTTGCAGCGCTCTTTTGCGACAGCACGGGTTCAGCCAGATGCTGGTGGACATGGGTGAGCCCCGCGCGCTGGAGGCCAAGCCTGACGGCAGCGCCTGGATCATTGGCCTGGCCGACCCGCGTGAACCAAGCCGCGCACTGCATACGCTCTCAGTGGTGGATCAAGCCGTGGCCACCTCGGGCGGCTATGGCACCCGGCTGGACGCCGCTGGCTTGTACACCCACCTGATCAACCCGCGCACCGGGCACACCGCGCCCGCCAAAGAAAGCGTGACCGTGGTGGCCGCCAGCGCCACCCAAGCGGATGCCTTGTCCACCGCGCTGGCGCTGATTCCCCGCGCCGACACACCCGCGCGATTGGCGCTGTTGCGCACCCAACCGGGTTGCCGCGCGATCTGTGTTGACAGCGCCGGCGTGGTGAGCGAGCTGTCATGAACACATCGCACCAGTCTCATGACACCCTGATTGAGGGCCTGGCGCGTGTGGTCGGGGTGGACGGCGACGATGCCTGGTTGGCCACCGAGCCACCAGCGGCCTGTGGCAGTTGCGGCACAAAAAACGCTTGCGGCAGTGGCACTGCCAAACGCCACGCCAGTTGGCGCGTGCCCCGGTCTCTGGGGCCGAGTCAGGCACGCCTGGTTTTAGGTGACAGGGTGCATGTGGGGGTGCAGCGCACTGCGCTGACACGTGCCTCGTTCACCGCCTATGCGTTGCCACTGGTCACGATGCTGATCGCGGCCAGCGTCATGCAAGAGGCAGGTGACGCGGTAGCGGTTGTTGCCGCGCTGGCGGGTTTGTTGCTGGGCGTGGCCGTGGCCAGGGTTCTGGCCCGGCGTTGGCGCGAGGCTTTGGTGCCGATGGTGCTGGGCCGCGCGGTGGCTGTTGCCGAGGGCTTGTCCTGCGCGTCTTCCGGCGCGGTTGCGCAACGCCGCATTGCCATCCCTGTGATTGACCGCCGGGGCCTGTGATGCATGATTTTTTACTCGTGTTACTGAGCACCGCCATCGTCAACAACGTGGTGCTGGCCAAGTTTTTGGGGTTGTGCCCGTTCATGGGCACCTCGTCACGCATTGACACGGCCATCGGCATGGGCCTGGCCACCACCTTTGTGCTGACCCTCTCGACCGGCTTTGTCTGGGTGGCAGAGGCGGTGTTGCTGGCGCCGCTGGACCTGTCTTTCCTGCGCACCATGACCTTTATTCTGGTGATTGCCGCAGTGGTGCAGTTCACCGAGATGGTCATCAAGCGCATCTCGCCGCCGCTGTATGAGGCGCTGGGTGTCTATCTGCCGCTGATCACCACCAACTGCGCGGTGCTGGGCATTGCGCTGCTGACGATCCAGGCGGGACACGGGTTTGTAGCCAGCCTGTTGCGCGGCTTTGGTGCGGCAGCGGGGTTTGGTTTGGTGCTGGTGATTTTTGCCGGACTGCGTGAGCGCTTGGCTCTGGCCGAGGTGCCCAAGGCCTTTGAGGGCGCGCCAATTGGCTTCATCACCGCGGGTGTGTTGTCACTGGCGTTCATGGGTTTTGCCGGACTGGGAGGTCACTGATGGATTCAACCGCACTCACACATGCCGCGCAGGCGGTAGGCGCCATTGGCTTGCTGGGCACCGCACTGGGTGTGATTCTGGGTGTGGCGGCGCGGTATTTGTCCACACCGGTGGATGACCGGGCCGAGGCCGTGGCCGCCCTGCTACCAGGCTCCAACTGCGCGCAGTGTGGCTTTGCCGGCTGCAAGCAGGCTGCCGCGGCCATGGTGGATGGCCGCGCGTCACCCAACTGCTGCCCGCCAGGGGGTGCTTCCACCGCGCAGCGCGTGGCAGACCTGTTGGGTGTGCACCTCACCATGGATGCTTCCGATGCCGCCCTGCCCACCGTGGCCTGGGTGGACGAAGAACGCTGCATCGGCTGCACCCGCTGCATCCGCAAGTGTGGGTCCGATGCCATCGTTGGCGCGGCCAAACAAATGCACACCGTATTGCCCGAGGCCTGTTTCGCCTGCGGCCTGTGTGTGGCCGAGTGCCCGACGCAGGCGATCGCGATGAAACCGGTGGCGCCCACGCTTGCCACCTGGCATTGGCCCAAACCCAAGCCGAAGCCTGCCGCGGCCATCCCGTTGGCGACTGAATAAAGAGGACGCTCACCATGTGGTCTTTTCGAGTTCGCGGCGGGGTCAAGCTGCAGTATCACAAGGAACTGTCCAGCGAAAAGGCGGTGGTGGCCATGCCGCTGCCGCGCAGGCTTTACCTGCCGCTACAACAACACATCGGCGCACCGGCGATTCCCGTGGTGGCCGTGGGTGACACCGTGCTTAAGGGGCAGCTGATTGCCAAGGCGGCACCCGGCTTGTCTGCGCCGGTACATGCGTCGAGTTCAGGCACGGTGGTTGCCATTGAAGAATATGTGGCGCCACATCCGTCCGGTTTGCGCCAGAAGACCATCATCATTGCTACCGACGGGCAAGACCGTTGGGCGGATCTGCCCACGCCAGTCATCGACGACTTTCCGCTGGGTGTCTCCCCCAGTGAACTCAACAGCCGCGTGGCTGGCGCAGGCATCGTGGGTATGGGCGGAGCAGCTTTCCCCTCGGCTGTCAAACTCGACCTGAAAAGCCGCTACCAACTCGACATGCTGCTGATCAACGGGGCCGAATGTGAACCCTACCTGACTTGCGACGACCGACTGATGCGCGAGGAGGCTGCGGCCGTGATCGACGGCGTCCGAATCCTGGCGTATGCGCTGGAAGTGCAGTCGGTGGTGTTTGCGATTGAGCGCAACAAGCCGCAGGCACTGGCCGCCATCCGTGATGCGGCACGGGTCGAGCCGTGGATCAAGGTCATGGCCCTGCCGACGCGTTTTCCGATGGGCTCCGAGCGCCATCTGGTGCTGGCTTGCACCGGGCGCGAAACACCGTCGCGCAAACTCACCGCTGACATTGGGGTGGTGGTGCACAACGTGGCCACGGCGCGCGCCGTGGCACGCACCATCCGCAGCGGCGAACCCCTGATCAGCCGGGTGGTCACTGTGTCGGGTCGCGGTATCCGTGAGCCTGCCAACATCAATGTGCCATTGGGAACGCTGGTGGAAGATCTGCTGGTTTTCTGCGGCGGCCTGCACCCGGTGCCGCACAAGCTGATTGGTGGTGGCCCGATGATGGGTGCGCCCATGCCGTCGGTGCAAGTGCCGGTGGTCAAGGGCACCAGCGGCGTGCTCGCGCTGACCGCAGACGAGGTCAACGACGGGGCCGAGTCGCCCTGCATTCGCTGTGGCAGTTGTGTCTCGGCCTGCCCCTGCGGCCTGGTGCCACTGGAGATGGCCCAACTGGTGCGCCGGGGTGACCTGCAAGGTGCGCATACCATCGGTTTGCAGGACTGCGTGAGCTGCGGCTCGTGCTCGTTCATCTGCCCGTCGCATATCCCGCTGTCGCATTACTTCAACTTTGCCAAGGGCCAGTTGGGTGCCCTGGACCGCGACTCACGTCGTCAGGACCGCATCCGCTCATTGATTCAGGCCCGCAACGAGCGCGCCGCGCGCGAGGCTGAGACCAAAAAAGCCGCTGCGGCTGCCCGCAAGGCGGCCAAAGCAGCCGCCGCAGCCAGCACGGCAGCCCCGGCCGCAACACCTGCCAGCCAGTTGGAGGAATCCACATGATCACCATGGCGACCCGCGCCGGGCCGTTTACCCACACGGTCAACAGCATCAGCCGCACCATGCTGTGGGTCATGGCGGCGCTGTTGCCGGCCACGGCTTATGGGCTCTGGCTATTTGGCTGGCCTGCGCTGATGCTGTTTGTCATCACGCTGGGTTCTGCCTTGGCGGCAGAGGCCGCCATGCTGAAGCTGCTGGGGCAGCCCGTGCGCTCGCGCCTTTTTGATGGTTCAGCGCTGTTGACGGGTTGGTTGCTGGCCTTGAGCCTGCCACCCTGGGCACCGTGGTGGATCGGCCTGCTGGGTAGCCTGTCGGCCATTGTGATTGGCAAGCACCTGTTTGGCGGTTTGGGTCAAAACATGTTCAACCCCGCTATGGTAGCGCGTATTGTGCTATTGATTTCATTCCCTGTCCAACTCACGGTGTGGGTGGCACCGGCCCCGTTTGGTAGCGATGCGTCACCGTCCTTTGGGCAAGCGCTGGCGTACGTCAGTGACAGTACGCCATTGCCTGAGCACATGAGTGCAGCCACTTCGCTGGGTGTTCTGAAAACCGAACACTCACGGGGTGTCTCGGTGGTCAAAACCGCAGCGCAACTGCCGCCGCCGGCGCAACTGGCCATTGGCCACGAATCTGGCTCCATGGGTGAAACTTCGGCGGGGCTGCTGCTGGCGGGTGGCCTGTTGTTGATCGTGTTGCGCATCATCTCCTGGCATATTCCGGTCGCGATGCTGGGTACGCTGGCGGCATTGGCAGCGATATTCAGTGCGGTGGATCCAACGCGGTTTGCCACGGCGCCGATTCACCTGCTATCTGGTGCCGCCGTGCTGGGTGCCTTCTTTATTGCCACCGACTATGTGACCTCACCGGTGTCGCGCAGCGGTCAGCTGCTGTTTGGTGCCGGTATTGGTGCGCTCACCTGGGTGATTCGGTCGCTGGGGGCGTACCCGGAGGGTGTGGCCTTTGCGGTGGTGCTGATGAATGCGATGGTGCCGCTGATTGACCGGGGCTTTCGCCCGCGTGTGTTTGGCCGCAGTCGGCGTGGCAAGACGCTGGAAGCCAACACCCAGCCCAAGATCAAACTATGAACACGACCGACACAACTCCAACCATACCCCCTGTGGCAAGCCTGTCGCAGCGTTTGGCCAGGGTCATTGAACTGGTGGGCGGCAAACACGCCGTGGTGCTGGGCGGCTTCTCTCTGGCGGCTACCTTGCTGCTGACAGTCGCCTACAGCTTGACCAAGGAACCCATCGAACAAAGTGCGCTGGAAGACCTGCGCCACTCGCTGGAACAGGTGATTCCGGCCAGCATCCATGACAACAATCCAGCTGGCGACACCTTGCAGTTGCAAGTGGATGGCTCACCGGTTCTGGTGTACCGGGCCCGCCAGGCGAAGCAGATCACCGGTATCGCTTTTGAGACCAGCACAAGAGGCTATGGCGGTGACATTCGGGTGCTGCTGGGTATTGATCAGAACGGCAAGCTGCTGGGCGTGCGTGTGCTGCACCACACCGAGACCCCCGGCCTGGGCGACAAGATTGAAGTGACCCGCTCCAGCTGGATCACACGTTTTACCGGCCTATCGTTAGGCGACCCGCCAGACGCGCAGTGGGCCGTGAAAAAAGACGGCGGGCCGTTTGATCAGTTTGCTGGCGCCACCATCACGCCGCGTGCGGTGGTCAACGGCGTGCGCGACGGGCTGCGTCTGTTTGCCGCCCATCGTGAAACCCTGCTTCAGGAGGCTACCCCATGAGTCAAGCTCGCGACATCATTTTTGACGGCGTGTGGCGCAACAATGTGGTTTTCAGCCAGATGTTGTCGCTGTGCCCAGCCCTCGCGGTCACCTCTGCGGCGACCCAGGGACTGGGCATGGGCCTAGCCACTATGGCGGTGCTGGTGGCCTCCAACGCACTGGTGGCCTTGTTGCGCGGCCTGATCACCGACGAGGTGCGGATTCCGGCTTTTGTGCTGATCATTGCCACCTTGGTCACGATTGTTGACTTGGTCATGAACGCCTGGTTGCACGAGTTGCACAAGGTGCTGGGCCTGTTCATCCCGCTGATTGTGGTGAACTGCCTGATTTTGGGCCGCGCCGAATCGTTTGCCTGCAAAAACAGCGTGGCTTTGTCGGCACTGGACGGGCTGGCGATGGGTGCCGGGTTCACCCTGGCCCTGACGCTGATGGGGGCGCTGCGCGAAATTGGCGGCAGTGGCACGGTGTTTTCGGGTGCCGCCAACTTGCTGGGCCCCGCCATGGGGGTGCTGGAGACGCGCTTGTACTCCGGCGATGGCGCGCTGGTGATGATCCTGCCCGCAGGCGGCTTCATCGTGCTGGGCTTGATGATCGCGGCCAAACGGACGCTGGACGCGCACAAAAAAGCGCCACGCCCGCAGCCTGCCTCCGTCCATTCGTCGTCACCTGCCGCGGCTGCACCATGAAAGTCAGCGTCACCTATGCGTTGCCTGACCGCCAAGCCTGGCTGGAAGTGGATGTGCCCGAGCACGCCACCGTGCGAGACGCCATTGAGATCAGCGGCATCACCCGCGCTTTCCCGGCGCTGGACCTGACGACGCAGAAGGTGGGCATTTTCAGCAAGACGGTGTCGCTGGAAGCACGGCTGGAGCCCGGCCAGCGGGTGGAGATTTACCGTCCTATCACTGCCGACCCGCAAGCTCTGCGCGGTGAATCTAGTGACAGCGAATAGTCGGTCGCGTTTTCAGAACTTCTGCGCCTCATAAGGGTGTTACCAGCGAGGAAGAAGGCAAATTCAAGCGCTAGTTCAAGACACTGTCTTCCGACAGGCAGTCGTCGGCGAGACCACCTTACTTTCTCAGTCGCCCGCGACTTCCGGACTTGCTCACCACCACCAACGGTTTCGAAGTGCCCTTCGCATTGACCCTCTCCAGGCACAGCAAGGCATCTGCCTGTGACAAGAAACGTTGCAGATAGGCGGGCGAAAGGTGGCGCATCAGTGGCAAGGTCCGCAGCACCAGCGTATGCGAATTGATCGTGCCCGGATTCTTCGGGCCTAGCAGGACCGCCCGCTCTACCTGATCCTCTGCCTGGATCCGAGACCACGCCTGCTTGAATTGGCGAACGCTCTTCATCTCGGAGCTGGCCTGCCCCTCGTCAATCAACACGACTTCGGCGTCTGCCCTCGTCCTGCTTTCCAGGTAGCGGTTCAATTCGGCCAGTAAGTTGCTTGCGTTGGCGAAGACATCATTCCCGCTGCATGGCGTGGCCTCCCTGCTTGGCGCGATGGGTGACGGGCTGTGGTTTTGCCCGTACTGTGCCACCGCAAGTTCCAGTTTGGCCGCCAGAAGCGGCCCTATGGAACTTGTCTTGGCGTGCCATCAGTTGCTCATTCAACTGTTGGTTGCGTTGTTCCATCTGCGTCATCAGGCTTTGCAGGTGACCAACAACTTCGGGCAGGGCCTGGGCTTGCTGTTGAAGGGCCTGGAGGGTCGCCTCACGTTGGTGGGCACGTGAGAAGGGGTGACAGACGATGGCGATGTTGGTGTCGAGTTATCGGGCCGTGCTCATCCGTTCCCGCCGGCTGATCGCCGACATCAAGCCCAGCATGTTGGAGGCCGCCACGCAGGCGACTGAGGTGCCGAATGCCAGCCCAAGACCTTGAATTGGCGCTGCCAGTGCTGAGCGAATGGCCGCTAGATCGGTGGAGACATCCAGCGCAAACATGGCATCCTTGAAGGTCACTATCATGCCAAGAAAGGTGCCCAGCATGCCTAGCATGACCAGGAGTCCGACCAAATACGGTGTGAGTGCGGGGCCGGGCAAGGCAATACGTTCACCGACGATGCGCAAGCGCACGGCGGTTTGCAGCGACGGTTCGATCCGTTGGAGCCAGGGTTCTAGTTGGACCAGTGGCTCAGGGATATCGGCCAGGGCGGCTGTCAAGGTTGACGTCGCTGAGCGGAACAGTTGGAGTTCCCTGGCACCCAGGATGTACACGCATGAAAACACCAGGGTCATGACCAACGCCAGCAGGCTCGCGCCAACGAAGCCCATCGCTACCCACATCACTGCAGCGATGCCGATGGCAAAGACCGCCGGCACAGTAACTACTCAGGCCCCCAAGATACCCTTTCGGTGTTCGCTATGAAATAACGAGCGACAATCGTCATTGATGCCAAACCTGCCCGACCTCACACAACTCAGCCACGCACAAAAAGACGCGTTGATCCTGATGCTATGGCCCTTGCAGCAACAAGTGCAAGACCTCATGGCACAAATGGCGGTGATGCAAGAACGCTTCAAACAACTCGAAGGTCGATTGGCGCTCAACAGCAAAAACTCCAGTAGACCACCCTCCAGCGATGGCCTGAACAAGCCTGCACCGAAGTCCTTGCGAGTTGCCGCAAAAAATCTAACAGGCGGGCAAAAGAATCATCCCGGCAGCACTTTGTGCCAAGTCGCTCAGCCCGACAAAGTCGTTGTGCACAACGTGCCAGACCATTGCCAAGCATGTCACTGCGCGCTGCCCTTTTCCTATGTTTCAGAAACCCGCCAAGTGTTTGACTTGCCAGTTGTGAAACACGCAAGTCACAGAGCACCGCGCCATGCAAGCCATCTGCAAGTGCGGCCAGGTGCACACAGCGCAGTTTCCCGCCGATGTGTGCGCAACGGCGCAATATGGCCCACGCGTACAGGCTGCCATGGTGCACTTAAATCTGAACCATGCTGTCTCAGTAAAGGCCGGATTTATCTTCAGCAGGCACCCAACGCCCAAAAAGAGACTCCTTGCCGGCATCTCACCAGCAGTAGTTGTGCAAAGCGGTCAGCAGTTCGGCTACAGCAGCGCTCAATTCCGCCTCAGAGCCGTCCTGGCCGGATTGACCGGCATACCGCTCGACTGTCTCTGCTGCATGTACGCTTTGCTCGGCGGCGAAGATGGCGCACATGCCCTTGAGGGCATGTGCGCCTTGGCGTACAGCCTTGCTGTCGCCCTCAACCATACCCTGCCGGATGTGCTGCAGGTAGCTCGGCGCATCTTTGTCGAGCATGCCCAGCAACTCTTCGAACAGCGCTTGGTTGTTATCCAGCGTCAGGCGCATCTTGGCAAAGTTTACGACGCGCAACGGGCTTGCGGCCGTACCTGTAGCGCATTGTGGGTCGGCCCCGTTCGCGGCACGGGCGGGCACCAGATTGACCAGATTGTCCAACTCAAGCCACAAGGCCGCGGTGTCGATAGGCTTGGTCAGGTAGCTGTCCATGCCGTGCAGCAGGCATTTTTCGCGCGCCCCTTGCATGGCATGCGCCGTCATCGCAACGATGGGGATGTGTGCGCCGCTGCCGACCTCTAGCGCGCGGATTTGCTCGGTGGCGTCGTAGCCATTCATCAGCGGCATGTCCACGTCCATCAAGATCGCGTCGAAGCCGCCCCGTTGCCAATGCCGAACAGCTTCGATGCCGTTGCCGGCCACCGTGACGCAGTGCCCCTGCTTTTGCAGCAGGCTCACGGCCAGCTTTTGATTGATCGCGTTATCCTCGGCCAGCAGCAGGTTCAGCTGGCGGCGAGTCGCGCGTGAAGAGTGCGAGGTGATCAACGGCCGGCCCTTCGCGGCAGGATCGCCCAGCGCGGTCATGATGGCGTCTAGCAATTCCGATGGTGAAACCGGCTTCATCAAGTAGCCGGTCAGCCCCAGTTCGAGACAGCGCGCAGCGTCGCCACGCCGGCCATTCGACATCAACATCATCACGGGAGTGGCGGCATGTTCGGCATGCCGCCGAATGCGCCCGGCCAGCTCGAACCCGTCCATGCCAGGCATCTGCACGTCAAGGACGACCAAGCCATAGGGATGACCGGCTTGGCGCGCTCGCGCAAGTTCCTCCAACGCCTGCTGGCCGCCAACTGCGGCGGTGGGCAACATGCCTAAATCGCTCAGCATCCGCACCAGAAGGCTCCGGTTGGTGGCGTTGTCATCGGTCACCAGCACGGACATGCCTTCGACCCGGGTACTGCTGCAGGATGCCTGCGAATCAATGGACACCACAGGGAGGTCCAGCGTGAATTCGAAGGTGCTGCCCTGGCCCGGCGTGCTCGCTAGATCGATCTTCGACCCCATCAGCCGAACCAACTGTGCCGAGATCGTCAAGCCCAGGCCGGTGCCACCGTAGTGACGCGTGGTGCTGGTGTCGGCCTGTGAGAAGGACTCGAACACGGTTTTCAACTTGTCCGGTGCAATGCCAATGCCGGTGTCACGCACCGCAAAGCGCAGCCGGGCCGTGGACTCAGCGCTGCCGTCGATCCGGCTGACGCTCAACTCGACTTCGCCGAGTTCGGTGAACTTGATCGCATTGCCTAACAGGTTGACGATCACCTGGCGCAAGCGGCCGGGGTCGCCCACCAGCAGCGCGGGGATACCCGGTACCAACTGAAGAATCAGTTCCAGGTGCTTTTGGTGCGCGCCCGGTGCGAGCGACTTCATAATGTTACGCAGCGTGTGTTCGAGCGAGAACTGAATGCACTCCAGGTCCATGCGCCCGGCTTCGATCTTCGAAAAATCCAGGATGTCGTTGACGACCTGCAGCAGGGAGTCGGCCGAGTTCTTGGCCAGGTTCAGGTAGTCGCTCTGTTCGGGCGTGAGCTCGGTGTCTAGCGCCAGTTCTATCATGCCCAACACGCCGTTCATCGGCGTGCGGATTTCGTGGCTCATGTTGGACAGGAAGTCGCTCTTGATCCGGGTGGCCTGCTCGGCGGTGTCCTTGGCTTGCAGCAGCACACGTTCATTCTCCTTGCGGGCGCTGACGTCGGCCATCGTTCCGGCCA
>Ga0209181_10002189_pt1 | contig 32383 bp, 32 predicted proteins | sample MAT05_FD_187208 | JGI IMG/M metagenome (GOLD analysis project Ga0209181, IMG submission 187208) | Freshwater microbial communities from Lake Fryxell liftoff mats and glacier meltwater in Antarctica - MAT-05 (SPAdes) (version 2) | ecosystem: Environmental > Aquatic > Freshwater > Ice > Liftoff... | reverse complement strand
GCCGCTAACGTAGCCTCTTGCGAGGCTGAGTCGGGTAAGCATTGGGGCTAAAAGCCCCCGCCTTTAGGCGTGGGGATGCTTACTATGACTCTGAAATCGGAGGATGATCATAAAAATCCACTCAAAAACATCGCTACTTACAGACTCTAACGCAAAACAGGGGGCAAGTGCGAATCCTGAATGGTATTTTTTACGTGATTTAGGCATGACGAGACTGCTCAATGATGTTTACCTTAATCCAGAAAGTGATAGGCGGTCATCACATCCCCGGCGAAGGGCTTAAAGGTGCTGATAAAGCCCAACCTATCATTGATCACTACACCGTCCAGATCGACCCAAGCGTGTGCTTCTAGCCCTGTGCCGCCTTTACGAACCCCGATTCGCAATTGACTATCGAGATGATAACGGCGCAAAATCCACCACAGCAGTAGCGACCGTTTTAGGCAGTTGGCTTTGTAAAGGCTGCGGCGAGCGGCGAGGTTGACCATGCCAGCGATTGCCGTTGCTTGTGTGGGCGTCACTGCGGGCGCTGCGGCAGGGAGAAGAGGGGTCCATTTTTCGAGTTGGGCGCGCACCCGCTTGAAACCAAACAACCGCAGTGCCAACGCCAGTAAGGGCAGGGCGATAAGAGACCCGAACAATGCCGAACGCTCTGCCCTAGGGCGTGCCCATAAGCGTTTTAGTTTTTGAAAGATCATCGCGATCATAGTGAAATCAGCTTCGTGTTTAGGTTCTCAATGATTTGGGTGATCGTACAACGCGCCTGCCAACACTTCAAGGCAATTGACGATTTTCGGGCGGTGTGGACAATGGTGATACAACTCCGCATCCGATGACAAGAGATACTTTGCGGATATGCTGTTGCTGTACCGATATCGTTCCCGATCATTTTAGCCGGAGAAACCGACAATGCCCGATCTTCGTTTTGACCAATATTATCGTTATGAACAATTGACCACACTCCTTCATGAATTTGCTGAGACTTATCCCCATTTAGTCCGGATTGACTCTATCGGGAAAAGTTTTGAAGGGCGGGATATTTGGTTGGCAGTGGTTACCCAATTTGAGTCCGGCGATGACCGCGAAAAACCAGCGTTGTGGGTCGATGGCAATATTCATGCTTCGGAAGTTTCACCGTCTAGCGCGTGCCTGTATTTGCTCAATTCCTTAGTGACACGCTATGGACAAGATGAAGGCGTCACCCAATGTCTAAAGACGCGCGTCTTTTACATTTGCCCGCGCGTGAATCCCGATGGGGCTGAATTAGCATTGGCGGATAAACCCCGCGTTATTCGCTCTAGCACCCGTCCTTATCCTTTTGATGAGGAACCGCTGGGCGGACTGGTGACTCAAGATATTGATGGCGATGGACGGATGTTGATGATGCGCGTCCCCGATGCGCAAGGGGAATGGAAAGCGCACCCAACAGAATCGCGCTTGCTCGTGCGCCGTGATCCAGTTGAGCAGGGGGGTACTTATTATCGCGTCTACTTTGAGGGCATGATTGATAACTATGATGGCATGTTGATCGAACCCAAACCGAATAAAGAGGGTCTCGATCTCAATCGTAATTTCCCGTCGCAGTGGCGTCAAGAACACGAACAAACGGGTGCAGGTCCCTATCCAACCTCGGAACCAGAAGTGCGCACGATGGTGCAATTCATCAGTGCCCATCCCAATATCACTGGAGCGACGACGTTTCACACATGGAGCGGGGTGATTTTGCGTCCCTATGGCACCCAGAGTGATGATAACTTCCCAGCCGAAGACTTATGGACGTATCAAAAGATCGGGGTTAAGGCGACCGAACTGACGGGCTATCCCATTGTTTCGGTGTTCCATGATTTCAAATACCATCCCAAAGAGGTGATTACGGGTGTGTTCGATGATTGGATGTATGATCATCTCGGCGTTTTTGCGTGGACGGTCGAGTTGTGGTCGCCACAACGACAAGCGGGGATTACAGACTACAAGTATATCGACTGGTATCGTGAGCATTCCTTAGAGGATGATCTTAAGATGTTGCGTTGGAGTGATGAGCAGCTTGACGGTCAAGGCTATATAGATTGGTACCCGTTTCAGCACCCCCAACTGGGGGCAATCGAATTGGGGGGATGGAATTATCTCTATGCGTGGCGGAATCCTCCCGTGAAGTTTTTAGAGGCTGAAATTGCGCCCTTTGCCGATTGGCTCATCTGGCATTTACAGATTTCGCCACGTTTGGAGATCGCCGATGTCATGGTTGAATCTTTGGGGGAGGCGCACTATAAAGTGATAGCACTTTTGCATAATGTGGGCTGGTTGCCAACTTATGTCTCTAAAAAAGCACTGGAGAAGAAGGTTGTGCGTGGCGTGATTGCGGAGCTTAATCTGGCGGAAGGCATGTCGTTGCGGTCAGGCAAAATGCGCGAGGAATTGAAACAATTGGAAGGGCGCGCTTATACCGCCAGCGCTGCCACGCCCTGGAGCGTGTTTGGCGCAAGCACCAGCGACCGCGCAAAAGCGGAATGGGTCATTCATGCCCCGGCGGGCGGGTCCTTCACGCTGGTGGCACGTCATGAGCGGGCAGGTGTCGCCCGACGAACGATCCAGCTAGGCGACTGAATTCCGTTTTCAACAAAAAAAGCCGAAGCTCACTAGCGAACTTGGGCGGGGGGTTGTGCTATACTAGCGCGATTAATTAGATCATCAGGATAGTCACATGGCGGCACCGAAAAGCAAGAAGCTCAAGGAAATTCTACAAACAGCATTGAAAGAACTTCATCGTCGTTCTATTGTCCCGACCGAAGAACAATGGTATACCCGTGCTGATATTGCTCGTCATCTGGGTATCGACAGTGTGAACCTTAACCCGGCGCGTGTCGGTGCTTTGGAAGGTCTCGTTGCAGAGGGCGAGATTATGAAGCGTCAGAAGCCAGATACTGGGCGTGATTTGCCTCAATATCGCTTGTCGTGAGGTGAGGCGTTTTTAGCGCGCTTCAGCCTGTGGGATCGCGTTTGCTACATATCTTCCTCTCTATTTTCAAAGAGCGTTGCGCTTTTGCACCCAGCAAAAGCGCAACGCTCATTTTTGAATAGTTGCTGTCTTAGGTTTACCGCTATGGGCGCGCTGCATCGTTTTCCGGCGCACCCATAGTCAATTTGGTAACTGCTCAGGCTGAAAAACGGTCGGTAATAAAGGGAGAAATGACCGATGGCGGCAAATGGGTGGATATTCGGCGCATGAACTTTCATGTTAACGAACGACTGACAAGCGCCTAATCCACCCCTACATCCACGTTCTGAGGGGTATTTTCCTTTTTTTCTTCACGTCTTCATGCCTCTCTGTTTATTTTATTCTGTTTCCATACCTGAGTAGTCACTCAATTTGTTTATCTATTCCGCTAGACTTTGCGCCCACGCATGATCACGCTTTCTGCCAGACCAATCCCTGCGAGGGTTGACAGCAAAGAGGTACCCCCAGAACTAATGAAGGGCATTGTTAAGCCTGTAACGGGCATGAGCGCCAAATTCATCCCAATGGAGACCATCGTTTGGAAAAAGATGAAGGCGGCAATGCCATAACAGATTAAACTGCCGAAGGCATCTGCTGCCATTTGTGCCCCACGCAAAATGCGCACGATAACCACACCAAGCAAAGACATAACCACTGTCACCCCGACAAAACCGAATTCCTCGGCAATGACGCTGTAGATAAAATCCGTATGCCGCACACGCAAGAAGCGACCGACATTTTGGGGACCTTGGGCATAGCCCTTGCCTGCCAACCCACCAGAGCCAATACTGATGTTGGCTTGCAAGATGTTATAATAGGCGTCAGGGTCGGCTTGGGGGAACACGAACGAAATCAGGCGATCCTGCTGATAGCGTTCCATGCGCGTCCATACGAAAGGTAGCAGGAGTACGAATGCCATTCCGAAGATCATAATATGTTTGATCTTGAGACCTGCCGCCCACATCATCACTAGCCAAATTACTGCGAACACAGTGGTGATGCCGAGATCGGGTTGAATGAAGATCAAGCCAGCGGGTACACCAATGTGCAGCGCCGCTCGTGCTAATATCCGTAAATCGCCAATTCGTTCGTAATTACGCGCCAAAAATTGCGCTAGCGTGATCACGATCATCACTTTGGCGATCTCCGCAGGTTGGATAGGGATGCCGATATTGAGCCAACCGCGTGTGAGACCGCCATCACCTTCCACACCGAAAAAGAAGACGAATACCAGCAATAGCACCATCGCGCCATAGAGCCACGCAGTCAACCCGCTTAGGATGCGATAATCTAAGGCAGCAAACCCGAACAAGACCATAAAGCTCAAGATGGCGTAGCGAATCTGATTCGGCACGCGATTGATCAATTCCGGATCGATGGCACCCAAGGTTGCGGAACGAATCATCAAAACACCGAAAGTCGTCAACACGACGGACAGTATAAGCAACAGCCAATCAAAGTTTCGCCAAATGGTTCCGCGTTGAGACATGAGAATTAGACCACTCTATGGACGGTATGAAAACAAACTTTTTGGTTTGTGAGGAGGCAAAGAAGCCGAAAATTGCGCATGAAGGTGCCCAGCGCGGTAGTGTCGCAGGGGAAGTCATGAACGATAACAACGCTCCCACCTTAGGGATCAATATCGCTTTGCGGGTTTGTTTTGCCGGAAGATGGGGGGGCGTTGTCGGCGAGATCGTCGTCTTCATCGAGATCATCCTCATTGATGTGGGAGTCAAGGGCACCGAGGAATGGGACTTCTGCTACGAGCATGTTGAGACGATTGCGATTTTCGAGCGCGATTTCAACCTGATCCCCATCGATGGTCACGTATTTGGCGATGACGCCCAAAATCTCGCGCTTCATCTCCTCCATTTTTTCGGGGGCGATATTAATGCGGTCATGAATCAGCACAAATTGCAACCGCTCTTTGGCGGTGCTGCCGCTGCTTTTGCTGCTGCTACGCCCAAACAGTCGCTCTAAGAAATCCAGCATCATCTGACCCCAGTGGTATGCTCATTTGCCGCCAAATAACCGACTCATCCGCTTCATAAAGCCCTGCTTTTCTTCAATCGAAGTTAAGGGCACATCCTCGCCCGTCAGTCGGCGTGCGATCTCTTTATAGGCTGCACCAGCTCTGGAATTCGCCATCATCGTAACGGGTTCACCCGCGTTTGACGATGGGACGACATTCTCATCTTCCGGCACGATCCCGATCAATTTGATCGAGAGCAGATCGACCACATCTTCCGGGGATAACATTTCCCCTTTTTTCACCATGTCCGCTTTTACCCGATTGAGGATCAAACGGGGTTGGCTTTTCTTCGATGCTTCTAATAAGCCGATGATGCGGTCAGCATCGCGAACTGCGCTCACTTCTGGATTGGTGACGATTAAAATCTCATCGGCGGGTGCCACAGCATTACGGAAACCCCGTTCGATGCCCGCGGGGGAGTCGATCAGGACAAAATCCATCTCTAGCCGCAGTTGATCAGTAATCTGAACCATGTCGGCAGGGCTGACCGCCATTTTATCGCGCGACTGTGCCGATGGGATTAAGAATAAATCGGGAAACTGTTTATGGCGAATCATTGCTTGACGTAATTTCGCCCGACCTTCGACCAAATCAACCAAGTCATAGACGATCCGGCTTTCTAGTCCCATCACGATGTCGAGATTGCGTAACCCAATATCAGCGTCAATCATGACAACTTTTTTCCCCAATTGTGCCAGCGCCACCCCAAGATTCGCCGTCGTGGTGGTCTTGCCGACACCGCCTTTGCCCGATGTGATGGTGACGACTTTACAACTCATACATTCTCCTGAGTGACGCCAAGCGCTGAAGAGCGAACATCATGATTTTGCTTCGTGGTCAACGGGCAGGAACGCATGTTATTTCCAAGCTTCCACGACAATCTGGCGATTACGAATGAAGGCAGTTTCCGGACGTGGTTTGCGGCGATTGTCGGCGGGTGCGACAGTGATATACCCCCCAATTCTGAGTTGAGTAGGCATCATATCTAACGCACAGACAATTGCTGACTCATCCCCATTCGCCCCTGCGTGGACATTGCCCCGTAACCGCCCCCAAACAATAATATCGCCAGCGGCGATGATCTCGGCACCGGGGTTAACATCGCCCCAAATTACGACATGCCCTTGACTGCGTACTGTCCGCCCCCCGCGCAGCGTTTTGCGAATCATCACACCACTAGAACCATCTTCCTCAGATGAGATCTCGATTTCTTTAGCGGCGCTTGCCGGCGTGACCGCTTGATTGGTTAAATTGGCGCGGACATCTAAAGCAGCCGCAGCATCAAGTGTGGTGCTGCTTTCGGTCATCACACTCACCAACATCAGACCGCGCCGATCCAGCATGGCATTGATGGAACCAAGTTCATGACGGGTTACGGGACGTGCGCCCACATCAAGGGTGACACGCCCGCCACCGCTGGTGTAAAAAGTGCTATTTTCGTCAATGCGATTGGCAAGGTGATCGACCAACTCTTGCCACACTTCGTTGGGGTCAAGCGTGACAAGCAAGCCATCGCGGAAGCCTTTTATGATGATCGCCTGTTCTTGCATGTCCGTGCCTATATCCTGTGTAGTAGATGCGTTTCTAGGACAATGCTATATGCAAAATAGATTCTTCGCTACTGCCTTTGTGCAAGACAAATCATCGGATACCGCTGACGTTGCCCTTTTGAAGGCGCACTTCAACTAAAGAAAGCCCATAATGCGCGCCAACATAAACAGGGGTAGCAAACTAAATGCTGCTGTTGCCCCCCATAATGAGAGGCGTGGAGTGATATGGAATGCTCCCCCTAGCCATGAGGCGAAAGTATAAGCAGCATACGTCATCCAATAAATTTGAATCATCAGGAGTGGCAGCAACAATACCGGCGCATCATCTCCAAAATAGATTAACCCAAAGAAGGCATAACTTCCGTAGGCAACCATCGTAACGACCCCAGTAGGGGGGTGCCAGCGCGATAAACGTGCCAACCCCAAGATGCCGAGCGCCAATCCAATGGGGGTGAACTGCCCAACAATGAGGTCGATTAAGCGCAGCCACCGCTCTGGGTCTCGCCAAGCTGATGCGATCAAGAAGGGGACATGCCCGACGACATTGGGGGTTTGTTCCGATGGGAAACTCCACCATTCTGGCGCAATATACGTTATGGTGATGGAATAAGCACCCATAATCGCGACCAGCACGAGTCCAAGCCAGTACCAGATGGGCAAACGGGCACGGGTGAGAAACAAGCCCAACGCCGTTGCAGGAACGAATAAAGTGAACAAGGGATTATTCATCACGCCTAGTCCCAATAGTAGGAGGAGTCCCCAAGTATGTTGGATCCCAAGCTTTTCGGGTTGCATGACATCTGGGCGCGGATTGCTAAGCAAAGTACCTTCGGTTAGGAGAAAGACAAACCATGCTGCCAACAAGGTCGTTAAACGCAAGCTACGCGGGGTGCCCACCCCTAAAAGGAAAAATAAGGCAAAGAGGGCGATGAAGAGTATTGTTGCAAGGGTGACGTCCTGTGGATGTTTTCGGACGACATAGACTATCCCTGCAAGTGCCAGTGCGACACCTAGCCCGATCCCAACTTCAAGTGGGTCGAGCGATTCTAATCCGCCTGTTTGTATCCAAAAGGAAGGGCTAAATGCCAACGCTAAGCCTCCCACGAAGGCTAGACCAGTCCCCATTGGGTGTAACGCTAACGCCATGCCCACAACCGCCATTGCCATGCCTGCCGCCCGAATCGGCGGTGTTGCGCCAAGGATGATGAACATGGCAAAGGCGATGATCGCTGCGATGATCGCTGGCAACCAGCGGCGGGTTTGCTGGTCCAAGATGATAGGGGGGGGCACGACGCTTGCGTTCGTTTGTTGCTCACTCATTGTGGATGCGTTCCTAGCGTGCTGGTGATGAAGAATAGGTACTCTATCCGGTGGCTTGCCCGATTTGAACGGCATTAATGCCGCGTTCGTTTTGTAAGCGGAAATAGGCTTCGATGGTTTCTACCACCACTGGTAAGGCAACTGCCGATCCTTCACCCCCATTATAAACGAAGGCAATGACAAGGATTTCTGGGTTTTCATACGGCGCATAACCGGTAAACCAAGCATGTGCGGGCCAGTTACCTGCGCGACATAAACCTAATGGGCGGGCGACTTCATCGCAATACTCGGCTGTTCCAGTTTTGCCCGCAACCTCGACATAACCGAGATTGGCTGCTTGGGCAGTACCGTTGGTCACGGTAAAGCGCATCGCTTGTCTGATGATGCCGAGGTTCTCGCTGCTGGCGAAGGGAGGCTTATAGCTACTGTCAAAGCGAAACTCACTGCAAAAGCGGTCGAAGAATCCGTAATTATTGGGGACATAGACGGTATAGGGTCGCCATGTTTCCTCAAACTGAGCAGGGTTTACATCCACTTGCCCGATATAATTATCGGGATCACAGCGGGTAGCATTATAAAAGTCGCTGGTTTCTTCGCAACGGCAGGCGAGGCTATCTTCGCCTCGCATGATCATGTCTTCGACATAGAGCAAGCGGATGGTTTCGTCGGGAGCAATAGTATCGAGGTTGACCGTGCGTAAGACAGTTGGCGCAAAGGCATCCACCACTTCACCATCGGCGTTTAAGACATCCCGCACTACGCTGGGTTGATGTAAGGTGCCGCCATTGACCATTGAGGCGACTGAATTTAAAAGTTGAATCGGGGTGACATTGACATAGCCCTGACCAAAGGCGGCATTATAGGTGTCGCCTGTGGACCAGTTTTCCCCGTAATTACGACGTTTCCAATCTTGATCCGGCATTCTGCCCGCGTTTTCAAAAGATTGCTCGATCCCTAATTTGGAACCGATCCCGAATAGGGTGGCATAACGGAAAAGGTCATTAATCCCTAAACCTCCGGGACGCAGGATGGATTGCGAGATCTCGGGATTGCCTCCACCGATCTGATAAAAATAGACGTCGCAGCTTTGCGCAATGGCACCGATCATATCGAGATTGCCGTGTCCGTTGCGGTTCCAGCAGACAAAACGCTGCGCTGCGGACTGATCATTCGGTGCATAACGATTGGGCAATAGCAGGTCGCCCGGGTCATTGAGGAAAGAGCGAGGGTTGATCACATCTTCTTGTAAAACGCCCACAGCAGTGATTAACTTCCAGATCGAGCCGGGTGGATAGAGGGATTGGGTAACATGATTCACCAAAGGTTTGAGGGGGTCTGCCGCTAAATCCAAATAGTAGTCTACGTCGATAGAACGGGCGAAACGACTGTTGTCATAGCTCGGATAACTGACCAACGCCAAGACTTCTCCGGTCATCGGGTTCATTGCTGCGACGACACCGGTTTGGCTGCGGATGCGACCTTCAGTGGCATTGAGGCGATCAATTTCATCGCGGAGCGCTTGTTCGGCGGCAGCTTGTAAACCGACATCTATCGACAAGCGCAAACTCCGTCCCGGTTGTGGCGCAGTGGAGACCACCAAGTCGCCCACTTGTTCGCCGGCGACATCCACTTCACGCACAACGCGCCCCGGTACGCCTGCTAAGACCTCCTCAAAGTATTCTTCCAAGCCGGCATAGCCAATGCGGTCGAAGGCGGGGTCATAGCCTTGAGCGATCAGTTCGAGTTCGCGTTCTGCCGGGATACGCCCCATGTAACCGATCAGTTGTGAAGTGAGCGCGCCTGTCGGATATTGACGCACCGATGCCACATCGACATCAACACCGGGCAGGGTGATCGTCTCTTCAAGGATTTGCTGTGCCACCCGTTGGGGTACGTCATAGGCGATGACGACGGGGCGAAAAGGGGCGATACCTTCGCCCTCAATGACCAATTCCTCAATACTGCGCACGGACGCGCTGGAGGCTCTGGCGATGGCAGCGGTGGGTGGTACGCCTGTCAAGGCGGAAAGGCGATTGTAAATATTGACGGTGGCTTCTTCATCAAGCGGGAGTTCGGCGGGGACGATACGTACATTAAAGGCAGGTACATTTTCCGCCAAAGGCAGACCGTTTCGATCGCGAATGGTGCCACGCGGTGCCGCAACTGGCAGTTCATTAAGGCGATTTTCGTTGGCGGCGGATTGCCAACCTTCATTTTCGATAATCATCAACTGATAACTGCGCACGGCAAACAAGGTAAAGATGGCGAAGATGACTCCTTGAAAAAAGGTCATTCGCCACCCTGTAAAGGGCGAATTGCTGTTATCGCGCATTAGGGGATGTCCTCACATAGAAGAACCACAACGCATAGGCATCCGGAATCTTGGTTGCCTGCATTGTTTATCTTTCTGACGGCGTGCCGAAGCCCCAAATTAATCGGGTTCATAGCTTAGGATGCTCGAAAAGGCAGAACATTGCATTGATGGATGTCCAATCTCAATTTTAGACTGTGTTGGTGTAATCACCACCGGAACGACGCTGGACAAAACGCATGATGCGATAGATGGGCACCATAAACAAGATGTTATAAACGACGGTCGGCAAAGCGACATAGACCAGCCCTGTGATGATGGAAACTTGAAAACCGACGCCTGTAAGAATCAGCATATAGGTGATCTTATGGATGAAGGTGCCAATGATCACGAGTCCGATGATGCTGATAAAGCCGACACGAACCACTTGCGAACGTAGCACCGCCACCCAAAATACGATCAAAAGCAGACCGACGACGCTCGTTCCTGTGGGGGCAGCAGATAATAAATCAGCGCAGATCCCCGCCACAAATGCCCAGATTAAGGTTTGGTCAAGGCGTCCGTGAATCGACCAACCGAGAACAAATAGGAAAGCGAGATCTGGCTCGCCTCCTAGAATCCGAAACTGAGGCATGATCGTGGTCTGCAATACTGCTATCAGCGCCATAATGGGGATGCTGAGCGCTACTGCCATTCTTTAGGATGCTCCTACATCGAGTGCCCCTAAATCGACGGGTTGGAAGTCGATCACGACCAAAATAAATTCCAGCGTATCGAGATCGACTAAGCTACGGACTTGCGCCACTTGGTATAAGCCGGACGCCGCAAACCGAACATTGGTCACTTGCCCGATGACTTGATCTGGCGGGAAGTTGCCGCCTAAGCCGGACGTGATAACCAAATCACCACTGCGCACTTGGGCATCAAGGGGGATGAACTCCATGAGGAGAGTGCCGGCGGCTTGCCCAATGACTGCGCCTTCATCACGGGTTGTTTGGAGGCGCGCACTAACCGAACTAGATGGATCGCTGATCAGGAGGATGCGCGAGGCACCTGCACTGACATTGATGATTCTGCCGACCAGTCCTTGCCCTGTGACCGCTGGCATCCCAACGGTGAGACCATCGCGCGAACCGCGATTTATGATAATAGTACGCAGCACAGCACTTTGATCGTTGCCAATAACATCGGCAGTCACGAATTCTTGACCGCGCGCCCCTTGTACATAATCGAGCAAGTTGGCGAGGCGGTCATAGTCACTGGCTTTTTCGCGAAGTTCTACGAGTTCGGATTGATATAACGCCAACGCGGTTTCTAAATCGGCGATTCTGGTTTGTAGGGTTTGGACATCATTAAAGCGCGTGAAGGTGTCCGTCACGCCCAATGAGATGCGATTGAAAACCCCCGAAACGGCGTTGAGAGGGATTGTTAAAATATCTTCAAGGGGCGCAAGTAAACCGGTGGTGCTGGCACCGATCAGCCCAACCGCAATCAGCAAGGCGACGATGAGCAATGTGACGCGGTTGGAACGTCCACCACGCCCTGATCCGGATCGCAGAGACATAGACAGTACCTACTCTGAAGACCATTTGTCTTCATCAAAGGCGTGATGAACGATGCACGCCTTCATCGAAATTGGCGCGAGATACCCCCGCCTTCAGGCGTGGGGATGCTTAGATGAACTGCATTCCGGATCAATGTTTGGTACTTCCGCGTTCAAGACCGACCAACAGGCGACGTAAGTTGTTATAATCTTCTAGCACCCGCCCGGCACCCCGCGCGACACAGGTCATCGCATCATCGGCGACCCAACAGCGAATATTGACCTCTTCGGTGACTCGTTCTGCCAGCGCGCGTAATTGCCCTGCACCGCCCGCTAGACAAATCCCGCTCTCCATGAGATCCCCTACCAGTTCTGGCGGGGTATCGTCTAAAGCATCTTTGATAGTATCGATAATAATACTGACCGACCCGCTGATGGCTTCGCGAATTTCGATGGAACTGACTTCCACCGATGCTGGCAGACCGCTGACCAAGTGCCGCCCTTTGACAGTCGTCATTTTTTCTTGGGGGAGGGGATAGGCAGATCCGATTTCGATTTTGATGCGCTCGGCTGTGGGTTCTCCGATCAGAAGATTATGTTTGGCGCGCATGTATTGCACGACATCTTCATCCATCTCATCACCTGCAACGCGGATCGACCGGCTGATCACGATCCCACCAAGCGAGAAAATGGCGACTTCGGTGGTTCCACCACCAATATCAACGATCATACTGCCGCGCGTTTCTTGCACAGGCAGCCCAGCACCAATCGCAGCTGCGACTGGCTCCTCGATTAAATAGACTTCACGCGCGCCAGCGCGGATGGCGGCATCGTATACAGCGCGTTTCTCGACCTCAGTGACACCACTGGGGATACCGACCACTACACGCGGGCGCGGGATAGGTACCCAACTTTGTTCGTGCGCTTTGTGAATAAGATGGTTGAGCATAGCTTCGGTGATCTCAAATTCGCTGATCACACCATCACGAACCGGACGGACAATTTGGATGTCCTTCGGGTTTTTGCTCCACATTTCTTTAGCGCGTGCGCCCACTTCAATGGGGCGACGGGTTTTCTTTTCGATAGCGACGAAAGAAGGCTCGTTAATGACGATACCTTTGCCGCGCACACTTACCAGCGTGTTTGCAGTGCCGAGATCGATGCCGATGTCGAGGGAGAATAGCCCAAAAAAGTAATCCAGCGGACCTAACACACGGCACTCCTCACAGCATGAATCAATTTCAGATTATAACATGACGCCGATCATATCTAAACGAATCGTGCGCGGGAATAGTATTTTTTAGGGCATTTTCCCCTTGCGACGTTCTCATTAAATGTTCATTCGCTTGGGCGGATATCGCCACCCCGTCCCCAATTGAGCGCCCTATTGTCAGCCAGCGCAAAGAAAAAGGCGATGATCAAGGTGGATCAACGCCTTTTTAGTGGCTGATAATTCCGCTAGGATAGCAGCAAATCGCCGAAAATCAATCAAGGGATATATGTCTCTATAGTAATATTTGCAAATGTTGCTTCGTCAGGCACCTATTTCAAATTCTCGATGCAGACGATAATGGGTTTCGCCATCCGCGCGTACCAATAGGCAGATGCTTTTTACCGAAATGGGATCAGGCGGGAACAGCGTGTTCAACACTGCGCGCAGCGCATGTTGCTGTATGCCTGAATAGGGCATCATCAGCGTGAAATGGGGCACCCACCCATCGAGCATATACGGAGTGAAGTAGCGCTTCACGCGCTCGACATAAGCAGGGGGCAATGTTGTGGGGTCTAACTTGGCATAGTTGTCACTGATATTGGAACCACTGCCATAGGGATTGACACGCGCTGTGATGAGGGTATGCAGCATCAGCATTGCTGGGTTGGGATCGCACCGTAGCACAATGATTTCATCATTCCAAATGGTGATGCGTTCTTCAATGGGCGTGAGTATGAATTCGGTCATGGGGCTAAAACATTTAATGACGCCTTCCAACTCGCGCTCGATATCTGGCAACAGGGTAGGGTCATAATGCAGCGAGTAGCCGGTGGTGACATGAAAGCCATAGGTTTGTGGTTGTGCCACCCATGCGTCATCCCATTCAGGCAGTGCCGCGCGGGTTGGATTGTCAGTGGGCAAAAATTCCCCCGTGCGGGCATCATAACCAAGGAGTTGTGATCCCCGTTGGTACAAGGCACTTTCGGCGGGCGGAACATAATAGACGGCAAATTTTGCGCCCAATCGTGACTCCTTTCAGCATGGATATCGGTTCAACTTCTGCGAACACTGGTGCATAATCGCTTGGGTAAAAAGGCGGCTTGGCGATGGTGATCACTTTGCTGCTAATGGATATGCCATTCAACCGAGGCGGTGCCATTCTCGGTTCAAAATCCATCGTTATGATAGGAGCTACGCACATTGAAGGTCATAACACTGAATTTCATCCGATTAAATCCTCAAGCACCCCATCTAGCGAGTCTTGTGTTTCAATGATGATGGTGTCGTCAATCACATCCGCCACATCTTCAGGATGATGGAATACGCCGATGAGGGCGACGCCCTGCGCTTTGAGTTCTGCGATGCGTGCTGCCAGCGAATCGCGCGTAGCGACATCCAACGAGGCTGTCGGTTCGTCCAGGAGCAGCAATCGTCGTGGGGCGATGAGCGCCCGTGCCAAATTGACTTTTTGTTGTTCGCCACCGGAAAAGGTGGTTGGATAGGCATCCCATAATTCACGCTTCAACCCGAAGTTGTCTAGCATTGCTGCGGCTTGTGCTTGCGCTTCAGGGTGGGGCATCGTCGTCAGCAGCGGTTCGGCAACCAATTCCAAGGCACTAACACGGGGACGGGGACGTAAAAATTGCGACACCATGCCGATTTCTTCTTGGCGCAACAACAGAATATCCGCATCTGCTGCGCGCGCCAAATCAATGGTGCCGTGCTGACTATGATATAAGGCTTCGCCATTGGTGGGGAGGTAGCTCCGGTAGAGGCAGCGGAGTAACGTCGATTTACCTGCGCCATTCGCGCCACTGACCAACAAGAACTGCCCAGCGCTGAGGGTGAAATTCAGGTTGGCAAAGACCGAAATGGTGCGCCCAAGATGGTGAATGTGAAACGTTTTCCCATAGTCACGAACATCAAGGAGAGTCATAGGGGTGTGGTCCGATCTAGAGTTTGGCATGGACAAGTTGTTGGGTATATGGATCTTGGGGGTCTTCCAAGATTTGATCGGTCAAGCCTTGTTCCACAACCCGACCATTGCGCATCACCATGACGCGATCCGCAAGCGTGCGGATGACGCCCAGATCGTGCGAGACGATGATCATGGTAATTTCGCGCTGGCGTTGAATCCGCTTCAAGGTGTCCAATACGGTGGCTTGGATCGAGACATCCAATCCGGTGGTTGGCTCATCTAGCAACAGTAGCCGGGGTTTGAGGGCAATCGCTTTGGCGAGTTGAACACGTTGCTGCATCCCCCCAGACAACACGCGCGGCGGGTCATCCATGCGGTCGAGCGGGAATTCGGAGGCGCTCAGGGCATCGCGGGATTTCTCGCGCAAGGTGGCGAAGGTGCGTTCACCTGTGATCAGCAACCGTTCGGCGACATTGCCACTGCTGCTGTAACGCATTCGTAAGCCGAGGTGCGGATTTTGGTAGACGATGCCAATATGATGAACTTGTACGGCGCGGCGGTCAAATCGGTCGAGATCGAATAGATTCTTCCCGCGTAGATCATCAATGTCGAGAGAGTAGCTGCCGCTATCGACAGCCTCTTCAAGATTGAGCAAACGCAAGACCGTTGATTTACCCGAACCCGACTCCCCAACGACGCCCAAGACCTCCCCGCTATAGGCTTCAATATCGACATTACGAACGGCAGCAAGTCGTCCATAGGATTTATTTAATTGGCGCGCACTGACGAGCGGAACACGTTTATTGATCTGGGGTGGATTCAGCATCATCGCGCCTCTTCAAGTAACCCGCATGATAAAACTGCCCATCCTCGTCATAATAAGTCGGGGCGATGGTGTTGGGGTGCCCATGTTGTTGATTGACTATTTTTTCAAGGTAACTCGTATCCGACAGTTCATAACTAGATGCGCCATCGTCTTGGGGGATTTCGGTCATGAATTTATTGCGGACACCCGTCGAATGGCTGACCCATGTCCGTTGATCTTCCACCTCGAAGGGCATGTCGCTAAATTCCAATGGAAAGACATTGGTGTACGGCGGTACGGCGTACAGGCGTTTTTCGCGTCCGGCGGAGAGGAGCGTAAGGTGGGCGGATTGATGGAGCATGGGGGTGTCCCAACGCGGGATTGGGCTTGGCGACATGATATAACGGTCATGCACCATCACCGGATAACTGGCACCTTGCATATAGCGCCCAAATTGCACCAGTTGTTCGTATAGCACCAGCCACATTTGCCCATAATCGGCATCGGCGTGCAAAATGCGTGATTTTGCCATGTCGGATTCGACAGCACGTAAGGGTTCTGGGTCGGGCACTTGCAAGATCAAGGCTTGTCCCTCGTGCAGACGTTCTTCTGGGAAGCGGTGACGGCTTTGCAGGAGGGTGGCTTGGGTGGTATCTGTCGTGGTGGCGGCACCGGTCATGCGCTTGATGAAGCGGCGCAAATTGGCGGCATTTACCGAATCGTCCGCCCCTTGATCGATCACTTTAATGATGTCGTTGGGTCCCGCCAAACTGAGTGTCACTTGTAGACCGCCGGTGCCCCACCCACGCGCAATCGGGAGTTCGCGGCTGGCATAGGGAATCTGGCAACCGGGGATGGCGATCCCCTTCAGCATCCGGCGGCGCAACTCGCGCTTGGCAAACGGATCGAGGAAACCATAACTATAGCCTGACTTTTGATGAACCAAATTGTGGAGGGTCATGTCGTGGTTGCCTCTTTGAGATCGTCCATGGGGGTAGCGGTTGCTTCGATTATGCTTTCTTTGCCAGCGGCATCATCACCATAAAAGGTGCTGATGACCTTGCGGACATTATCGGTGCTGCTGCCGAAGGTGACATAGTGGGGCAGTTTGAAGTGGATGCAGAAACCAGATGACTCTAGCGGTTCGGTGTGGTAGAGGACAAAATCTTCAGAAAGCGCCTCGTGACCGCCAACATTGCTCATTTCAATATCGAGAGTCGCGGCGGCGATTAATTTGACCTCGTTCCAGCCAAAAGTGGCGGCAAAACCGATCTTGTAGCCGGTCTTGTCGTTGGTGACCACTTCCGCTTGGCTGGTGCGCACCCGACCGGGGCTGAATAGCGCACCTGTCACCGGATGCTTGACTTTCACGTCAGCATAGGACAACCGCAATTCGTTGACGGTGGGATGCACAAAGCCATAACCCCGCATACTGGCATAGCCGAGCGCCAAAACACCGCCGGTGTCGGCACGCGCCAGCGATTGCAACCGATGCGCGCGCGGGGCGGGCACGGCGAGGGCATCGCGCGTGACATCAGGGATGTCGGCACCCTCGATGGGCATGTCGGCTTCTGTCGTTACGGTGGGCAGCATTCCTTGTTGACGTAGCCAATCCGCGACCATTGGGTAGTTGCGTGCAGCAGGGGTTTCTGCACGTTTGGCTTCGTTGAAGTCGGGTTCGTAATCATCTTCCAAAACTGCTAGATTCAGCAGACGATGGCTGTAATCCAACGAGGGACCCAAGATTTGCCCGCCGGGGATATCTTTGAATGACGCAGAGATGCGCCGGACGATGAGCGTGTCTTCGAGTTTGAGCGGTTGGGCATAGGCAAGGCGTGGTTGGGTGGAACGATAAGCGCGTAACAGCAAAATCGCTTCGTACAACTCACCGCCCGATTGGGCAATCGCTAGTGCCGCCAATTCTTCAGAATACAGGGAAGCCTCACCCATCACGCGATCCACGAGGTAAGGCATGGTTTCGATGATGATATCGACTGCCTCGCGGGTAACATCGCCTTTGAGTTGGTGATACAGGCGTTCCGATTCTTGGATCGCTTCTTCGCCGCCTTTGGTTGCCACATAAGCCATGATCTTTTCGCCTTTTCGTTACAAAATGCTCGTGGTACGCGGCAAACCCACGACCTGATCGTCATCAATGAGGTAGATGTCCCAACCGCGCGGATATCGCGCGACACTTTGGCGGAGTGTCCAAAAGGCTGCGGGTATGCCGTCGATGGTGAGCGTTTGGGTTGTGTTGGGCGGGATGCCCGGACCGCTTAAGGTGTATGTTTCACCTTGACCGAAGCGGCAGCCAATGAACAGAGTTGCGCTTTGATCGGGGTACAGCAAGCTCCCGGTGCTGGCAGTCTTGATAATTTCTAGCAAGTCTGTGGTCAGGGTGGGGTAAAAATGATATTCGGCATGGTCAGGGGGGAAGGCGCGCGCGCCTGAACGCGAAAGATAATCTGATAGATCTGCCGCTGATGTGTAGTAGGAAGTTTCCAAATCGACCAGCGTATCCACGATAGCGTGGAAAGCAGCGGTGCCCCCAGTAGGTAGCGTATAAGCACGACCGGGGTAGCTGAGCGACCACATTAATGCTAGAAAGGTTTGGCGGGTCAAGGCTTCTTCGGGGGTGTAGGGGGGCACATCGCCGAGAGGTATCAATGGATTGAATGTCGATTGGCTCATTGGAAGGTCTCCATTTCGACGCGCGTTGCCCCAACTTGACGGAGCAGGTCTTCATCCGCGGCAGTTTGCAAAGCGTGTTGCTCGGTTGCGAAGGTGTAGATTTCAGCAATAACGGTCGGAACTTGGTTGGCGGTGACTGCGGCGTCAAGGACAGCAACTGCCAGCGCAAACAAGAGATCGCGCCCTGCGACCATGCCATACCCTTCGACCGATGCGCCTACACGGACACGGGCTTCGGCAACTTGGATTTCGCCAAGGTGAAACAATGTCCCTTGAGCCGTATCTGTGTAGGGTAACATAATAAGACCCGTTCGGTTCTCTAACACAACCACCGATTCTAACTGAGGCAAGAGCGCTTCTGCCAGATCGATCACAGCGCTGGCGGGGGCGTGGGTCAAAATGGAGAGCAGATCACCTTGCGAGAAGGAACTAAAAGATGCGGGCATAGAATACGCCTCATGATGATTTCGGAACGCGAAGTTAGTATCTTCGTAGAGCGACATTTGTCAATCAAAATGTGTAACTACACACCCCTCACCCTAAATCCCTCTCCTACAAGGGGCGAGGGACTTTCTATCGTGTTTCTCCCCTTCTCCTCTTGTGGGAGAAGGGGTCGGGGGATGAGGGGTGTGTAGTTACCAAAATGTGAAGAATTAACAAACCCATAAAGATGTCTTCAACAAATCAGGGGATGTTATTTGAATAACCCTGTGGCAACCAAGGAGTGACACATGCAACACTATGATCTGTATCCAGAAGCGGATGAACGGTTGAAAGTTTATCTCCCCAAGCAACTGGGGGAGGCACCTTATTTTCACGATCATGTCATCGTCCACGACAGTAGCATCGGGGCATGGACGGAAATCGGCGCAAATACCCAGATCAATGAATCGACCTTTGGTGATTACAGCTATACGGCGGGCGATGTCAGCATCATCTATGCCGATGTGGGCAAGTTTTGCTCTATCGCGTCACATGTGCGCATTAACCCCGGCAATCATCCGATGTGGCGTGTGACCCAACATCATATGACTTATCGCCGCAAAGCTTTCGGTTTTGGCGAAGATGATGCTGAATTTTTTGCGTGGCGACGCGAACACCGCTGCATAATTGGTCATGATGTCTGGATCGGACACGGTGCGATCGTTATGCCCGGCGTTCAAATTGGCACCGGCGCGGTCATCGGGTCGGGGGCAGTCGTCACCAAAGATGTTGAACCGTATATGATTGTGGTCGGCGTGGCAGCCCACCCAGTACGCAAGCGCTTTGCTGATGATGTCATTGAAAAACTACTGGCGATTGCATGGTGGGATTGGGATCGGGCGACATTAGAAGCACGCTTTAACGATCTGTTGAATGTGCCCACATTCATCGAGAAGTACGACCCAGCACGCTAAAAAGACCACTGACGATTACATTCAAAAGAAAACAGGGGTGCAGATCAAAACTGCGCCCCTGTTTTTTATTTAACTGCGCCTACCGTCGTTCATCCAGTTTGCGCGGTTCATGACTTAGCGAGCGCGCAAGTCGATGTTCAACAAGACCGCAATGTCACGCAGGGAGTTGTAAATGCCGTCAATGTTATCGAAACCAGCGGCTTCGTGCGGGTCAACATAATAACGTTCGATGGCGTTCACGAGCTCCTGATCATCAGCAATCGCCAACAATGCGTCTTGGACGGCGGTCTTGAACGACTCGGGCAGGGTGGACTTGATGGCGAACGGGGTTTCTGGGATGAGCGGCGACTGATGGAAGACCACGAGGCTGCCTTCTGGACAAGCTTCGTAAATCGCAGTGATTTCTTCTTCGGTCATCGCTTCAAGGTAGGGCCATTCTTCGGCAACAGCGGGACCATCAATGCTCATGTCGGTATAACCGCACAGCTCGATGCCAGTTTCGGCAACCTGAACAGCGAGATTGGCGTCGAAAGTCGCGCCGGCTTCGACTTGATCGTTCCAAACTGCCAAGACCGCGTTCGGGTGATTGCCCGCAAAAGTCACGCTGGCGAAGGCTTCGATTTGGGCGGGGTCGGTGAATTCCTGATCCAACAGAATGTCGGTGGCAGGTACTAAGTAACCGCTGGTGGAGGCGGGGTCGGTGAAGGAGAAGCTGCGACCTTCCAAGTCGGCGATGCTGGTGATCCCCGAACCCTTCTTGGTGAACATCAGGCTGTAATAGCCCGGAACTTCGTCAAGGTTGACATTGACACCGTAATTGGCGACAGCGATGGCTTCGGCGTCGGCAACATCAGCGGCGAGGACATACGAGAAGGGACCAACTTCCATTGCGTCGGCGCGATTGGCAGCCATCGCTTCGATCACGGCATTGTAGCTGGTGCCGGTGATCAAGACGGTACGCACACCGAGGGTTTCTTCAAGGTAGACACGCAGAGGTTCTACGTTAGCCAAAGCTTCTTCAATGTTGTCGCCGGGATAGACGCCGATGATGAAGGTTTCGGGCCAACCAGTGCGGTCAACCGTGCTATCTTGGGCAGCGACGAAGCCGATGCCAAACGCTGCGAAGACGATGAAACTCATGACAATAGTAGCGAGCTTTTTCATTGTGTGACTCTCTCCTGAAAAAAGACACCAAAGATTGAATGACAGGCTATCATCGAACGCAAGTTCAACGATGCCTTGATAGGCTGCGGCGCACTAAGTGAAGCGCTGGCGCAGCCGGCTGCTTAAACGATCAATGATCGTGACAGCTATAACCAAGATGAGCGCGGCTCCAAAAACTTTCTGGTAATCGCTCGTGCCTGTGTACTTGAACAACAGGAAGCCGACGCCGCCCGCCCCGACGATCCCAAGGATGGTCGCATGGCGGACATTACTCTCGAAATAGATGATCGAGTAGGAAATAAACAAGGGAAACGCCTGCGGGATGACCGCATAGACGAAAGTTTGAAAGCCGCCGGCACCTGTTGCCCGGATGGCGTTGACTTGCGAGGGGTCGATTTGTTCGATAGCTTCCGCAAAAACACGGCTCAGCGAACCGACAGAGCCAAACGCCAGCGCCATGACACCGGTGAAGGGACCTAAACCGACGGCAGCGACAAAAAGCAAGGCGTAGACCAGTTCGGGAATAGAACGCAGGAAATTGAGCAGTAAGCGCACACCTTGATAGACTGCTGGGTGAGGAGCCGTATTATGAGCGGCTAAAATCGCCAACGGTAATGCCATCAACACTGCACCCAAGGTACCAATCACAGCCATCTGGATGGTCTCAAAAACCGCTGAAATGACCGGCAACCAGCCGAGGATGATATCCACGCCAAGGATGTTGATGGTGCTGCGTTGAATCGTAAATGTTGAAATTTCGCGCCCCAGCATATTCACTTCGACCGTGCGCAGGCTGTCCACTTCAAACTCTGGGGGCAGCATCCGCCCGATCAAATTGCCCATCGCGATGAGTGGGTCGAAAATCGAGGTGATGCGGTTGGTGACACCGGGACCAACGGCAGACAGACACCAGCTCAAAAATAGGATAATCAACAGAAGGATGAGAACGGAGCGCCACGACAAAGAGGGCAGCGGGCGCAAAAGGCGTTCACGTAACGCCGCCACCGAGTCTGTGGCTATGTTTTCGTTTGGCGGCGGGGGCGATGCCACCTTATTCACGGCAACGTTGGATGTAAATTCAGCCATACAATCAAACCTCTAGGAAACTGTTGACATTGGTTAAAGCTGATTTCAAAGCACTGATTTGAAGGCTGTATTGGGGTGCGCTTCGCCTTGAGGTTTGTCAAAGCGGTAAATTCGATCCAAGATGTCATCCGTCAAACCGTCTGGGGTGCCATCATATTCGACTTGCCCTTGAGCGATGCCGATGACACGGTCGCAATATTGCACCGCGAGATCGACTTGATGGATATTGATGAGCGTAAGAACACCGATATCACGCGCAACTTTCGCCAAATCTGCCATGACCTGTTGTGACAATTCAGGATCGAGGCTGGCAACAGGTTCATCGGCGAGGAGAATTGTGGGTTGTTGAGTGATGGCACGGGCGATGGCAATTCGTTGTTTTTCGCCGCCCGAAAGCTTATCAGCACGTTGATTGGCGCGATTGAGGAGACCGACACGCTCAATATTTTGGAGGGCGATTTCGCGATGAGCGCGGCTAAAATAGCCGAACCAACTTTGCCATCCGGTGTTATAACCAAGCCGACCGCTCAGGACATTGGTGATCGCCGGTAAACGTTCGACTAAATTGTATTCTTGCCAAATGAAGCCAATATGCCGGCGCGCTTTGCGCAGTTGAGTGTCATTCATAGAGGTGATGGTTTCGCCGTCTAGGACGATAGACCCAGAGGTGACTTTTTGTAAGCCATTGATGCAGCGCAACAAAGTTGATTTGCCCGCGCCAGATCGCCCAATAATGGCGATGACTTCTCCATCCTTTGCTGAAAATGAGATGGATTTTAGGGCTTCGTTGCCAGTTGCATAGACGACCCTCAAATCGCGAATGTCAAGCATCTGCGCTCCTAGACATTGATTTGTAAAATGAACTGTGGTTTCTGGATAAGATATCAATTTAAGATTAAATATGATGCGTATTTCCTTTAAGAAGTCACTCTATAATTGGTTAGATTTCTTATCATTTCAGCCGATACTAGTATCTATGCTAAATGTTCGCAGATGGATGGATCGTCACCATCAAGGGATTTCAAAAGCGTTTGGTGTGAATGAATACATATTAGGAAGAGAACGAGGGAGCATCGCTATGTGGTTGAGTGACCTAGAAATCGTGCTGCCCGATGCCATCATTGAACAGGGATCGGTGCGCTTAGAAAATGGCGTGATCGCGGAAATTATTGAAGGCAGTGGGTTAGTGGATGGTCCCAGTATGAACGGGCTGACGCTGATCCCCGGATTGATTGATTTGCATGGGGACATGCTTGAACGCGATGTCGAGCCGCGTCCATCGGCGCGTTTTCCAACTGAAATGGGGTTGATCGAACTCGATAAACGATATGCAGGCGCGGGCATCACCACTGCGTTTGCAGCAATTTCGTTTGCGTGGCGCAGCGGGGATATTCGCTCGCAAGAGAGTGCCACCGAGATGATCGACACAATCGGGCGTTTTCAGGGGAATACTTTGGTCGATGTGCGCGTCCATGCCCGTTTTGAAGTCACGAATCCTGAAACTGGACCCATCCTCAATGACCTTTTAGAACGCAAACTTGTTCATCTAGTCTCCATCATGGATCATACCCCCGGTCAGGGGCAGTATAAAGACGTGGATCGTTATATAGAGTTCATGCAAAAATGGCTCGGTGCTGACTTGGATATGCTTGGGGAGCATAAAGAGAGGATGATCGCCAAAATGCGTGAGAACATCGAAGCGGCGGCTGTGCGTTCGCGCGATTGGCAAGTGGTGCGCGATGTCTTGGCGACGGCAATCGCACATGGTGTGCCGGTGGCGTCGCATGATGATGACACCGTGAACAAGGTTGAACAGCAAGCGCAGATGGGCGTCAGCATCAGCGAATTTCCGGTCAGCATGATTGCCGCACAAGCCGCCCGCGATACGGGGATGAAGATCATCATGGGCGCACCGAATGCTTATCGGGGTGTATCGACCTCTTCGAATCTGAGTGCGATGGATGCCATCCGTTCAGGATTGGTCGATATTTTGGCGACTGACTACTATCCGGCGGCGATTTTACACACGGTATTTAAATTGGCGCGCGAGGGCGTGATGCCGTTGTATGAAAGTATCAAGCTGGGCAGCACCAACGCCGCTGATGCGATGGGTATGAATGATCGTGGGCGGATTGCGGTCGGTCAATCCGCCGATCTGGTGCTAGTCGAGACCGAGACAGGCGACGATTTTCCGCGTGTGCGTGGTACACTGCGGCAAGGCGTGCCGATTTATTGCGATAGCCATCTCGCTAATTTATCGCAGCTTAGCCAATTGTTTAGCGCTTCGCCGGTTGAATCTTCCTAAAAAGCAGCCCTACTAGTGATCTCATGATTTGATCATGCCATAATACCCAGAAGCGATCCCTATGATCGCTTCTGGGATGGATGATTTTGAGTGTGGGTTCAATATATAGAGAAGATCAACTTAGGAATGCACTTATGTGGAGTAAAATGTTAATATCGCTTGCGAACATGTCTATCGACGCAGAAAATAGAAGGTCATGATCCAGTCTCTTTTGAATCCTTCGCGATTGGCTGCACGGGATAATAGCCTGCGTCAATGTCCCAATCAGCGTATTTTGCTACTCACACTAATTTTGCTAGTGGCGGCTGTTCCGCGTATTTTTTCACTGTATTTACAACTGGTGCATCATGATGAGGTGTGGTCAATTTATCAATCGATTGGCACCCCGCAACAAATCCTGACATGGCTGCCGTATGATTGGCCCCCCCCTTTATTATGAAATGTTAGGAGTTTGGCAGAGTTGGGTGGGGATTCATCCCCTAGTAGTGCGCATGTCGTCGGTGCTGATCTCTATAGTTGGTGTCGCTTTGCTGTATCGGACTGTGCGCGAACTTAGTGGCAGCGATACCGCAGGGCTTTTATCAGCGTTAGTTTTTGCTGTGCTGCCTTACAATGTGGCAACAGGCATTATTCTGCGTGGGTATGTCGTGTTGGTCGCTTTGACACCTTTATCTTTGTGGCTGACCATACGCTATTTTCGGCGTCCGGCCTTTTGGCGCGGTCTGAGCCTTGCCCTCTGTATGGTTGCCATGTTTTACACCCATCCAACGGCGGTCATGGTTTTTGCGATGTTGGGAATTCTGTCGCTGATTTTGTCGCCGCGTCATATTTGGCGATGGTGGTTGCCCTTCGTGATCGCTTTCCCACTGGCGCTCCCAGAAATTACTACCAAATGGCAGCTTGCTGTCAGCCGAGTGGCGGCGACCCAGCAAATCAGATTGCTACCGCTACCAGAGGCGTTTGCGGAAGTTTTCAATGATCTGGTGATCGGTGTGATTCCGCCATGGTTGGCGATCACTCTCATAGGGTTCGTCGGCTTTTGCATGTTATGGTTCTATGCAGATGGCAAAATGCGGCGGACGATCCTCTTCTTTGGATTATGGCTGTTATCGACGCTATTCCTCTATTATACGAATGGCTTCCATAATTTTTTCAGCACGCGCTATCTGTCTTGGTTCATGCCCGGCTTTGTCGCCATGATTGGGATTGGCTTCGCCGCTTTGCCCCGTTGGGTGGTTCAACTGGCGTTGGTAGGGTTATTGATATTGGCAACGGTGATTGCGCCGGAAAAGACGAGCTATCTCCGCGATCAATTTCCCTTTGACACCGTGTTCACATCAATGAAAGCGGTGATGAGACCAGAGGATCGGATGATGATCGATCCGAACCTTACGGACCCGCATCCCGAAGAGTGGGAATACTTTACACGAGTTCATTTCCCTAATGGGCTACCATTGGTTGCTCAGGCTGGCAATCAGCGACGGATATGGTATGCGACTCTAGATGGTGCGAGCGATGCTGAAACTTACGCTGCCGTGGTAAACCAGCGACTCCCAGCAACTTATTTTGGTCCCTGGAATTTCTTTTTCCGGCTTTACGAGGCTCCCCCTGATGTTCAGGGTATGCTGTATGACAATGGCTTGCGGTTTCATGGGGCGGAAATTATCAATGCCACTGAAGGCGATTATGCGTTATATCGGGAAGCGGAAACGGTGCGCATCAAACAATGGTGGTCGGTGGATGCTCCTGTAGCGGCGGATTATAGCTTGGGCACATATGTGTTGGGGGAGGGCAACACCTTGCTGAGCGAATTCAACGGTGCGCCGCCTGTTTTAGGTGGCCCGACTGCAACCAGCCAATGGCAATTAGGGCAGTATTATGTGGCGGAATTTGATCTTGTCCTGCCCGACCCGATGCGCACAGGATGGTACCCGATCCAGCAGGCGATTTATCAATGGTGGGATGGACAGCGAATTCCCATCGAAGGGGCGAACGACCAAAATTTACTGGAGATTGCGCGATTTTATATGAAGTCGTGGTGATGGCATGATGCCCTTATGGTCTATGAGATCAATTAACGTCCATGCTGGCGTAATAGGTCGCGCACACGATGATGGGGTAGGGCAGGCACGCTACTGCCATTGATCCCTGTCATCGGGCGTCCGGCGACGAGGGCATTGACGATGGCTTCTTCGGTGGCGTCAATAGTCGCTTCAAAGAGCGGATTCATGACGCCGTTAGGCAGCATTTGCAAGTGGGCGATAGCATCCGGTTGATCAGCTTGAGGGTTGGCGGTGGAGAAGGCGATGAAAATATCACCGGAGGAATGGGTAGCGATGCTGCCCAGATGCGCCAATCCCATTGGAATGCGCCGTGTCAACCGTTTGAGTTGATGCGGCAAGAGTGGAGCATCGGTCGCCAAGACGACAATAATCGAACCAGAACCGGGGGGGATAGTGCTACTGGTTTTGAAAGGCGGCTCGTCTAGTAAATACTGTCCCACTGGGACACCCGCAATGGTAAGGTATTCTCGTTTGCCATAATTAGCTTGGACGAGGACGCCGACAGTAAAATCCCCATGTTCGGTCTGCATATACCGTGAAGAGGTGCCGATACCGCCTTTGAATTCGTGACAAACCATGCCCGTGCCCCCGCCTACACCACCCTCGGCAATCGTGCCACTGGTGGCATTATCGAGGGCTGCAAAAACATGCTCGGGTTTGACGTGGAAGCCATTGATGTCATTGAGAAAGCCGTCATAGGTTTCGGCGACAACGGGCAAGCTCCAGAAGAATTGATCCTGACGCTTCAAATTGCGTTCGAGTTGCCAAGCGATGATTGTATCGCGTACTATGCCCACGCTGTTGGTATTTGTTAGTCCGATGGGACCTTCTAAAAACCCTGATTCTTCGATCCATGCTGTCCCTGTCATCTCGCCATTGCCATTGAGGCTATACCACGCGGCGAAGGTCGGGGTCATGTCGCGCCCGCGTGGTAAAATCGCTGTCACGCCGGTGCGAATGATATGGGGCGTGTCGGCAATGATCGTCGTATGACCGACACTGACCCCAGACACATCGGTGATGGCATTGAGCGTGCCGGGTTGCCCCCGAAACGGGATGTTTAAGTCGCGGGCACGGACTGTAGAACTGGCTGATGACATCAAGATGCCTTTTCAAATCAAAAATTTGTCTTGGATACCCGCTGAAAGCAGCTCGTGGAAGCGCGAACCACCATTGCTATGCTTGGGGTGGCGCGGCTGTTTGGCGCGGCGCGGCTCCACAAGAAGCCGCGCCATTTTAGCGTAGTGTTACGTTTTTTGACCATCCCCGCGAATGATCGCCGCAATCGTTTCGAGTTTACTCTTCGGTTGCCGATCATACGTCAGCAAGCCGTTGATCTCTTGCTCGACATCGGTTAATTGGGTATAGCAGAACCCTTGTAACACGGGCGAGGCATACACCGCTTCGAGGATGTCGGCAAGTCGTTTCACGAAATCTGCTTCATCCCCTGCCGTCGAGTAGCCCCAGCCTTGCTGCTGTGATACGCGATATGCCACCCCGCCAAATTCTGTGAGCAATATCGGTTCACCCGCATACTCGTAATTTTTCACATATAAATCGCGATTGGCAGGGCGGGCGCTGAGGGTCGATTCATGCGTGGCATAGCGTTCCGTGAGGATCGCGCCACTGCTCTCATAATCGTGAATGGTGAGCAAATCGGTCTCGGCGTGTTCCCAACCATCGTTCGAGATCACAAGGCGGGTGCTATCCAACGATTTGGTGAGGTGAACCATAGCGACCAGATGCGCGCGCTGTTTGGGATCGCCGGGCAAATTAGGCACGCCCCAACTTTCATTCATCGGCGTCCATGCCACAATGCATGGGTGATTGAAATCGCGCAGGATGGCTTCTTGCCATTCTGCCGTGATGCGCCCCACATACTCTGACGAAAAGGCATAGGCGTTCGCCATTTCGCCCCACACCAACAAGCCCATTTTATCAGCCCAATACAGATAACGCGGATCCTCGACTTTTTGATGTTTGCGGGCACCATTAAAACCGAGTGCTTTGGTCAGTTCAATATCTTTGATGTAATCGCTATCTGTAGGGAATGTTAAGATGCCTTCAGGGTGATAGCCTTGGTCGAGAACCAACCGCATCATGTAGGGATGATTGTTCAAACGCACTTCCCCTTGTTCGATGCTGATTTTGCGCATGCCAAAATACAATTTCACAGTTTCTAACACTGTGTCCCCTTGCTTTAGCTGTAGCTCCAAGTCGTACAAATTAGGTTTTTCGGGCGACCATAACTGAATACTGTCCCATACATGATCCTCGCCCAGTGCGATCAACTGCGTCAAGAAGGGCGTCGCTTCTTCGGCTTGGTAGCCTGCCCGAAGCACCCCTTTGCCTTCAAATGATATCGCGGATTCTAGGCGCAAATTCGCTGGTAAATCCCCCTCCAGTTCGATCTCTAATTGGACGGAACGATTATCAATATCAGGGGTAATTTTCACATTTTTTAGGTAGCAGTCGCTCACAGGTTCCAACCAAACCGTCTGCCAGATCCCGGTTGTACGTGTGTAAAAAATAGCAGCGGAATCACGCTTCCAGTATTGCTTGCCTCGTGGTTGATAGATATCTTCAGAAACATCTTCTACCCGCACAACGATTTGATTATCTTTGTCTTTGACTAATCGCGTAATGTCCGCCGAAAAGGAGGTATGTCCACCTTCATGGAAGGTCACGAAAACGCCGTTGACCCACACCCACGCCCGATAATCCACTGCGCCAAAATGCAAGATTAGTCGTTGACCCGCCCATGTTTCGGGGGTATCGAAAGCCCGCTGATACCATACTATATCGTGAAAATCATTGTTGCCGATGCCACTTAAAGGCGATTGAAAAGTGAAAGGCACCGTAATTTCTTGGGGTAACGTCCCACCCGCAAACCATTGCTCGACAAGCCCTTTGTCATCATCGTCAAAGGCGAAGCGCCAAGTGCCATTTAAGTTTAGCCATGCGTCCCGCGCGAACTCAGGGCGAGGGTATTCTGGTCTAGGTGTCGTCATGATACGTGTGACCTTTTTTAGAGTCGGGGGAGTGCTAACAAGATTGCCGCCCGTTCTTCCCAATAGTGACTCGATTATAGTGAGATTTAAAGCCAAGATGTTACGACCAATCTTTGTTTGTGCATTCGTATTCATGAATTCTCACAAATATCTTGCTTTGAGCGCCAATATTGCTAGAGTAAACGCAGAGATTTTATGAATGGGAGTGTTTTTCGATGACCATCACTGTGAAGACTTCACCAAAATCTATCACCCTTGAGCATGTCCGTATCACGGATGGACTTTGGCAAAACCGTCAAGTTGCCAACCGCGACAAGACGATCCCCGCCATTTATGACCAGCTCCAAAAAACTGGACGTATCGAAGCATGGCGGATGGATCCCAACCGTCAACACCCCAAAAAGCGGAGCGTCATTTATATGTTTTTTGACTCTGACACCGCCAAATGGTAACTGCTCAGGCTGAAAAACGGTCGGTAATAAAGCGGGAAATGATCGTTGGCGGCAAATGGGCGGATATTCGGCGCGCGAACTTTCATGTTAATGAACGACTGACAAGCGCCTAACCCACCCCTACATCCACATTTCGAGGGGTATTTTCCTATTTTTCTTCACGTTTTCATGCCTTCCTATTTATTTTATTCTGTTTGTATACCTGAGTAGTTCGCCGATGCTGTTGGCGAATTGATATTATCTAGGGTCGGCATGTCTTTTTTGTGGAGGCGCAAGGCATTGCGCCCCTGCGGAGAATCTCCTATTTTGATTCGCCAACAGCATCAGCGAAGTAGTCACAAGAAATGAGCGATTAGATCGAGTACCTCACTTCGAACATAGGCAGTACGCTCTCGAACTTGCGTCGCCAGCATGGGCAGGAAAAAGCATGGGCGATTCCCTTCTGGGTGATTGGCAACGAAAACTGGGGCTGTGGCGATCACATGACTCCCGAATACTACGCTGACCTCTACTGCCAGTATCACAATTTTATGAAGAATTATGGCAACACCCCGATGATGCGTATCACCAGCGGTTATGGGGGCAGCGATACCGATGGCGAAAACCTCGCCATCTTCATGGATCGCATCATGAACCGACGGTTCCCCGTCAAAACCGATGGTGTCAGCATCCATTATTATGTCTATTTGCGCAATGACGAACGCCACTCGGCAACTCAGTTTGGCGACTCCGAGTGGTTCACTGTCTTGAAACTGGCGCATGATATCGGGGGCGTCATTGATAAAAATGCCGCCGTGTTAGATCAATACGACCCTGATAAGCGCCTGTGGTTGATTGTGGATGAATGGGGCACATGGTACCGTGCCGAGCCGGACACCAATCCTGAATTTTTGGTTCAGCAAAATTCAATCCGCGATGCCCTCGTCGCTGCGCTCACGCTGCACATTTTTCACGAATACAACGACCGCGTGCAGATGGCAAATATTGCCCAAGCGGTGAACGTGTTGCAAGCGATGATCTTGACCGAGGGCAACCAGATGATCTTGACGCCCAGCTATCATATGTTTGAAATGTTTAAGAGGCATCAAGACGCAACCCGCTTAGGGCTGGAGTGTAAATGCGAGCTGATCGGCATGGGGGATATGCTTGTGCCAGCGATCAGCGCCAGCGCATCACGGGCGGCAAATGGCGACATTTTGCTGACGTTGTGCAATCTCGATCCGCATCAGGCGCTCACTGTGACGTGCGCTAGTCCTGCTCAAGATGTGACGGAAGTCAGCGGAGTCGTGTTGGCGGGCGATGCGATCACCGCCCACAATACCTTTGCTACCCCAAATCGCGTTCAACCTGTAGACTTTAAGGGTGTCCGTTTAGACCATGCTCGGCAACTCACGATTGAACTGCCCGCCGCATCCGTCGTCGCCGTGACCTTACGCTAAAGGAGTCTCGATTATGAAAGCCGCTCGGCTGTATGCCGCTCATGATATTCGCATTGATGATGTCCCTGAACCTTTATCAGTGGGCAACGGGGAGGTGTTGCTGCGCATCCGCGCGGTTGGCATCTGTGGCTCGGATTTGCATATGTACGCTGATGGACGTATCGGCGACACCAGTTTTGATAGCCCGCTCGTGCTGGGGCATGAATTCATGGGCGAAATCGTCGCCGTCGGGGCGGATGCCTTGGATGGATTGCATCAGCCCTTACACGTCGGGCAGCGTGTGGCGGTTGACCCTTCCACCCCGTGTTACCATTGCGAAATGTGCGAGCTAGGACACCCTAATTTGTGCCCCAACCACACTTTTTATGGCGTTTACCCCACGGATGGCGCACTGCAAGAGTGCATGATCGTCCATGCGCGCAATTGTTTCCCGATTCCCGAGACCATCAGTGATGGTGCGGGTACCTTGCTCGAAACGCTTGGTGTTGCTATCCACGCGGTCGATTTGGGAAAGTTGCGGGTAGCAAACAGTGTCGCTGTCATCGGGTGTGGTCCGGTCGGGTTGCTGATTTTGAAACTCGCGAAATTGGCGGGGGCTGCTCCGCTTTATGCCTTTGATAAATTCGCATGGCGGGTGGACAAAGCCCGACAATTGGGCGCACAAGCGTGGAATGTGGATGAGGTAGATCCGCTGATCGTGCTTCAGCAAGCCACAGGCAAGCGTGGAGCCGATGTAGTTTTTGAGGCAGCGTGGGCGGATCACACCGTGCAGCTCGCGGCGGAAATGACTCGACTGGGCGGGCGTTTGGTGTTGGTGGGCATCCCTGGTGATGATCGCTTGGTGATGCAACATTCGACCGCGCGCCGCAAAGGACTCACCATTATGATGGTGCGCCGCATGAAACACACCTATCCGCGTGCGATACAGTTGGCGACTTCTGGCGCGTTGCCGTTAGATGATCTCATCTCGCACCACCTCCCGCTATTGGACACCGCTGCCGCTTTCGCCATGAATGCGCGTTATGAAACAGGTGTGCAAAAGATCATCATCGATATTTAATTGTTCACAAGAATAAGAAGTGGGTATC
>Ga0209181_10002188_pt1 | contig 32393 bp, 26 predicted proteins | sample MAT05_FD_187208 | JGI IMG/M metagenome (GOLD analysis project Ga0209181, IMG submission 187208) | Freshwater microbial communities from Lake Fryxell liftoff mats and glacier meltwater in Antarctica - MAT-05 (SPAdes) (version 2) | ecosystem: Environmental > Aquatic > Freshwater > Ice > Liftoff... | reverse complement strand
AGGGGTCCATGGCTGATAAGTCCGTTTGTCTGACTGCCCACAAGAAAAGATGGGGGTTCTGGGAAAGTACTGCGCCGAGTGCGTTTACGAAAGGGAAGATCAAGAAAGGCTACATTTTCAGGGAAATATCAACGGTCGGGAATTGCTGGCGGCACACCGACGTTTGGGACACTGGGCAAGGTGGTTCTCAACGGCGGGACCGGCAAGGACACGCTGATGAACGGGAACCCGGGCGTAAGCCTGGCGAGTTTCTTCGAGACGATCATTTGAGTTGGAAGCGGACTGCGACTTGAACTGAAACTGACCGACCGGGGCGGGAAAAGGAAGCGACCGCCCCGGTCGCGTTTTTGTTGATCACATTCTTTGGTGGCGACTTCGTACTCGCATGTCACCGGTCAGCGCGATCCCACTATAGGGCGTCTACACCGAAACCACCTGGCGTCGGGACGTGTGCCCCGACGCTCACGAGCTGCTTTTCACTTCTTTTTGATGATCGCTTTCTTCGTGGTCTTCACTGCCGCCTTGACATCATCCACAGTTTCATCGAGGTGTTCACCAACCGCTTCAGCTGCACCCTTCATCGCTCCCGATGCGGCACTCGTCAGCACATCCTTGAGAACGATCTTCGCCTCTTTTACGAACTTGTCTGTGGTGCTCGTGACCCGCTTTGCCGCGGTCTTGGCGCCTTTCTTGACGCTCGTGACGGCAGCCTTCCCTGTCTTGGTAGCGGCCTTGGTAACGGCCTTCGCACCTGCGGTTATCTTCTTGGTTACTGCCGCAGGCTTCTTGGATGTCTTCGCGGTCTTTGTCTTGCTTGTTGCAACTGTCACGGTTTTGCTCCCTTTTGGGTTTGTTTGTCGGCGAGAACCGAGAATTCGGTCCTTGAGCACCTTCAGGTCATCGGTCAAGGTCGCACGCGTTTTGGCCATCGCGGCACGGATGGCCTCGGGTGTATCCACTACTTGGATGCTGGAATCAGTCGGTCCTTCAGCCATTCCAGGTTCTCCCCGAGAGCTTCGGTTGTCTGCGGCAGTGGTCGAAGATTCGCGAATCCCTCACGACCGGCGCGAAGCATGGCGACACCAGCAGCACTCAAGCCGCCCGCGGCCAAGCCATAACACACCCACATTGGAAGGCGAGTGACATCGTGAATGAGATGTGCAAGTGCGAACCCCGAGAGCAACCCGCCCGCAGCAGCAAGTCCTCCGCCTCCGGCGCACTCCGCCACGGCAGTGCCAGCTTCTTTGAGTTCCTGACCGACTTCCGCACGCAGGAGATCGAATTGTTGCGAGATGAGTTGCTTGGAATCCCTCACGATGCCGCCGAGTAACGTTCGCAGGTCACCCTCTTCCGAGTTCGTCGATTGGTTTGCCACGAACAGTCTCCCATACCAATGGTTGCAGGGAGGCATAGCTCCCTGCGGCATCGGTTGCAACTGTTGTGCCAAGACCGCGAGTCACTCCTTTGCTGCTTCGTACTCGCACGTCACGGTCGTCGAGATCCCACCACGCGGCGTCCACACCGAAACCACCTTGCATTTCGCGGGCTTGCACGCCGACACGAAATCATCCAGCAACCGGTTCGTCACGTGCTCGTAGAAGATCCCCTGGTTGCGATATCGTTGCAGGTACTCCTTCAGCGACTTCAACTCGACGCACGCTGCCGCCGGGGTGTACGTGAACGTGATCGTGCCGAAGTCCGGCTGACCGGTCTTGGGGCAAACGCTCGTGAACTCGGGACAAACGATCTCGACGACGAACTCGCGCTCGGGCCGAGGGTTCGGGAATGTCTCGAGGTGAGCAACGGAAGGTGTTTCGGTTAGTTCCATGCGAGGTCCGACAGCAGATTATGGAATCGCGACCCCATCGAGGTCGCCGTCATGTCATGATAGCTATCAGGTGGCGTCTTGTTCCGCGAGGCACTCCGGATTACGCTGCACTCAACCCGCCAGGAGAGCTGCCATGTTTGCACGTCGAATTGCCTCTGCTTTCGCGCTGCTGCTTGTTGCCAGTTTCGCCAGTGCCCAGACCGGGCCGCAACTGCTCACGGTCTTCCCGCCCGGAGCCAAGGCCAAGGAAACCGTCGAGGTTACCGTCTCCGGTTCCGGATTCACCGGCGACGAGACCCTGCTGTTCAGCGACAAGGGTTTCAAGGCCGAGGTGGTCGGGACAGCGAAGGTGGACCCGAAAGCACCCAAGGGCCAGCCCGCTGCAAGCGTGAAGTTCAAGGTGATGGCACCAGATAAGCCCGGCGTGTACGACGTGCGAATCGTGAGCAAGAGTGGACTCTCGAACCCACGAGCATTTGTCGTGGGAGAGTTGACCGAGGTGAACGAAGTCGAGCCGAACAATGACGTTGGCCAGGCCCAGAAGATCACCCTTGAATCGACCGTGAACGGCGTCATCACCGCCCCGACGGATGTCGATTACGTTTCATTCAAGGCGAAGGGCGGGCAGAACATCGTGGTCTATTGCCAGACCTCGAGCATCGATAGCCGCCTTTCCGCGGATCTGCTCGTGAGCACCGCCGAGGGCAAGGTGCTGACCGCAAATCGCGGCTATCGTGGTGGCGAGGCGGTTCTCGATTTCAAGGCCCCGGCCGATGGCGACTACCTCATCCGGGTGGCTCAGTTCGCGTACACCACCGGTGGCACGGATCACTTCTACCGCCTGACCATCACCACCGGGCCGTGGGTCGATGCCGTGTTCCCACCGGTCGCGAAAGCGCCACACACCGCGTTCGGCCGAAACCTCACGGGATCGACGCCATCCGGAGCGTTCACCCGAGCCGATGGCCGACCATTCGACACCCGCGCTCACACGCTCCCCACGATTCCTTCGCTCGAATCGCGGATACTCGCGACGGGCTTGATTGCTCCGACCAGTGGAAACCTGGATGCGGTGGCGACTGGCCCAGGAGATTCGCTGTTGCTCCTCGCCAGCCAGCCAGGCGCGCTGATCCTCGACAGCGAGAAGAACAACACCGTGGACACGGCCCAGGCCATCGCGCCGCCATGCGACGTGGCGGGACGGATCGCCAAGAAGAACGAGCGGCACTGGTACACGTTCGACGCCAAGAAAGGCGATGTGTGGACCATCGAGGTGTTCGCCGAGCGGATCGGCTCGCAGATCGACCCGTACTTCGTGCTGAGCGACGAGAAGGGGAAGGTCATTATCGAGCATGACGACGGCCTCGACACGCTCAGCACGAATCAGTTCTACACGAAATCCGACGACCCCGGGCGCTACAAGCTCACGGTGCCCGCCGACGGCAAGTATCGGCTGATGTTGTCGAGCCGCGATGCCGCGATTCAGTTCGGTGTGCGTGAACAATTCGTGCTCCGGATCGCGAAGGAGAAGCCCGAGTTCCGCCTTGCCGTGATGCCCGTCACGCCACACACGCCAGACGCGGGGACATTACCTCGCAACAGTGCTGTACTGTTCACCGTGTTCGCCTTCCGCATGGATGGGTTCAACGACGCGATCACACTCGAAGCGAAGGACTTGCCGCCGGGTGTGAAGTGCCCGCCGCAGGTGATTGGTGCGGGACAGACTCGCGGAACGCTCGTGCTCACCGCGGACGCCGACGCCAAGGAATGGGATGGGTTCGTGACGATCACAGGCACCGCAGACAAACAGACTTCGATCGCACGGCCCTTCACGGTGATCTGGACACCCACAGGATTGCAGGCGAATCAACCCGCGCCGAACGTGCCGATGCTGACACGGATGGATCGCGGTCCGGGGCTGGCGCTGGCCGTTCGCGGCACGGCACCGTTCACGATCACCCCCGTCGAGAAGGAACTCACGGTGAAGGCCGGTGAGAAGCTGGAACTGACGTTGAAGGTGACGCGCGACGACAAATCCAAGGATGCGATTCAGGTGTTCTCGGCGGTGCCGAACTTCGGGCCGAAGCAACAGGGGAATAACCCGCTGCCGCCCGTGACGACAATTGCGGCCGACAAATCCGAGGCCAAAGTCAGTGTGGAAGTCGCCGCGAACACGCCGCCAGGAACATACACGCTGGTGTTGCGCGGTCAACTGGGTGGCCCCGCTCCGAAGGGGGGAACCCCGCGTGCCGTGCCAACGTATCCGGCGATTCCAGTTACTGTTGTTGTTGAAGGCGCGAAGAAGAAGTGAATCGCGGGCGCAATACCCTGTCGCCCCCGGCTCAGCCGGGGGTGGCCCACATGCAGCCTTGGGAAATCAGCCTCGGACGCGGAACGTGATCCGGCCCTTGGTGAGATCGTAAGGCGAGATCTCGACCTTCACGCGATCTCCCGGAATGATTCGGATGTAGTGCTTGCGCATTTTGCCGCCGATGTGCGCGGTCACTTCACCGCCGATGTCGAGTTCAACCCGAAACGTGGTGTTGGCAAGAGCCTGCTTCACGCGGCCCTCCACTTCAATTGCTTCTTCTTTTTCCTTAGCCATATGGTGCCTCACATTGAGTAGAGCGAATAAAGGATGCCCACGAGTGCGGAACACTCGTGGGCGAACAGCCATTATACGACAGTTTGAAAGGCAGCCAAGAATTCGATGTCGAGATCGTCGGCCGCGAGACGAACAGCAAGAGGAGATGCGAGAGCGATCGCAGGTTCACGCGATCAGGCCGCCAGGCGAACAAGCGCGGGCGTGGGGACCTTCAACTCGGACTTGAACAGCCAGCGTCCCGCGTCCGGCGACCCACTCCACTGCTGCATTTGAACGGTCGAGGCGTGGCCCCGTTCTTCTTCGTCGAGCAATTCCATGAACGCGTCAACATATTCTTGACGGACGTGGGTGGACGAGCGGCCAACGAAGATGAGCGCATCGGGTCGGTCGTCGAAAATCACGACGGCGCGCCAGTTCTGTGCCCGGGATTCGCTAGTGTCGATCATGGGTGGACCCTCCGTGGTCGGTTCAGGAGTTGTAGTATGTCGCCCTCTTGGCGACGGGGTCAGTGTTGCAGTTCGGCGCGCCTGAGTCAAGGAAATTCCCGGGTGGGATAGCAAATCGTTCTGGCGAAGCGCGACGCCCCAAGCAGTGTGCTCGGCCTGATGATCGCCGCCGCTTGCGGCGTCGCGCCTTGCATCAAGATTCCAAATCCGAGGTTGATGTCACTTTCTTTTCAGGTCGTGGATAAGTTTTCATGTCTCGGGGAGAAGTATGGGTAGCAGTCCACCAACGGCTGCCACGACTGCTGGGAGGTCGCCATGCAGAAGAACATCGACCGTCAGCTTGGTCCCCTTGTTCGGGCCACGCTCACATCCACCCGCCTCAGCGAACTATCCGACGGCGAACTGCTCACGCGGTTCGTTTCGGGTGGCGATCAAGCCGCGTTCGCCGAGTTGGTTCGCCGGCTTGGGCCGACCGTATTCGGCGTCTGCCAGCGGATTCTCCGTGCGACCCCGGATGCAGAGGACGCCTTTCAGGTGGCCTTCCTGGTACTTGCTCGCAAGGCCGCTCGCGTCAACCCGCCCGGGCGGGTTGCGGCGTGGCTTCACGGGGTGGCTGGTTTGGCCGCCAGGAAGGCACGGGCCGCTCGCACGCGTCGGCTCGCCCGTGAGACGACGATGATCGGTGCGGTGGAAGCGTCCGCACCAGCGGGTGGTCCGGAGCCTGATCTGGCGCAGGTTCTCGATGAAGAAATCGACCGGCTCCCGGAGCGATATCGACTGGCGCTGGTTCTCTGCGAGGTTCGCGAGTTGACAGTTGCCCGTGCGGCAGTCGAACTTGGCTGGCCCGTCGGAACCGTGGCCAGTCGGCTGAGTCGGAGTCGGGCGATGCTGGCAGCACGCCTGGTACGCCGTGGGATAGCTGGCGGGATGGTTCTGGCTACGGCTGGAGCGATCTCGGAAGTCACGGCGGCGGGTGTGCCATCGCGACTATTGGCAGGAACAGTTTCGGCGGTGGTTCCCGGGGGTGGCGTTGCTCCCGCGATTACTCCGCCTCTCATGAACGAGGTACTTTGGGCCATGACGATGAACAAAGTTCGTGTGGCGAGTCTGGGTCTTGCCGCGACTGCGGCGATCGCCCTTGGTGGCGTTGGTCTGTTCCGGACAGCCATTGCTGCCCCGGTGGCACCAGTGGTAGCGGCGGCAGCAGCGGCTCCGGTTCCGAAAGCGGAGCCCAAGGTCGACGATCCACTCGCCAGGATCCAGGTTGAAGATCTTGTGACGTTCCTGAAGGCCGAGGTCGTACAGAAGGACATCGGCCTGACAGGCGAACAACGGAAGAAAATGGATGCGCTGCGTGCAACAGAGATGGATAAGCGCTTGAAAAAATTCAACGACAACCTCCCACCGGGTGTGGTTCCGGGGGCGGGCGCTCCCGAGGGTCCACAGGGGGCGGCGGCGATTATCAAAATGATGGCCCGGATGGGCGTCACTTACGACCCCGCCTTCCAGAAAACCATCGAAGGCGTCCTCACTGCCGACCAACTCCGAAGATTGAAGCAGATCACGATTCAGGCATGGGGGCCGAATGCGTTGCTCGACCGCCGGGTGATTCGCGCTCTGGGGTTGACCGCCGATCAAGAGGACAAGATCGATGCCGTGATCTCGGCTCAGCCGGAGGTGAAAGCAGCCAATCGCGTCGTCGTGAATGGCAAGGAGGTGGACCGCGAGTCCATTCAGGACCAAGCGTCGTGGGACGCCGCACTGAAATTACTCACGCCCGAGCAACTCACGAAGTGGAAGAGCATCGTTGGAACGATTCTTCCGATCGCCGAGTTACGGAAGGCACGCCGTGCCGCGGTTCATGCGGAGGTTGATGAGTCCTTGAAGCAGTTGATGAAACTCTTTCCGGGTGCCGGGTGCGTCGATCCCGACCAGGATCCCCAGCCGGAATGACCACGGTGCCCTCGGGACTGCATTTCGCGACAGGACCACGGGGATCAACCCCCGTGGCTCGCTCGTTCACCTGCTCAAATCATGGAGGTTACTCAATGCGATTTCGATTCCTGTCCACTCTCGCGCTGTTGGTTGCGTCTGCGGCGGTCGCCTCGGGCGACGCGTTTCGTGAAGGAGTTTGAGAAGTCGCTGAAGGATGGGCTTGGCGAGAAGAGCTTCGAAGGGCTGGACATCAACCGGCCGCTCAGGGCCTATGTCTTGTTCAAGGACAACTCCGAAGATTGCGAGGTGGTGCTGGTCATTCCGACAACCACCGAGAAGGACTTCGTCGCGTTCCTGGAGCGCATCAAGATCAAGGCCGTGGCGGTGAAGGACAAGAAGGGTGTGTACGACTCAAACTCCCCGACGGTTCGCCACTCCCCAGGCGATCGCATCTCCAGTTCGCTGCGGGCGGGTGGGCCTACGTCACGCTCAACGACGGCGACCCGACGGACGCCAAGGACCTTGTTGGGCCTGCCGACGTGTTCAACAACGCCGAAGTGTTGAAGGGGTTGGCCAGCACACGTCGTGCACGGCGTCCTGCACGGCCTCATGAACGAAGAGGATGGCGAGAAATTCGAGAAGGCGTTCGGGGCGAAGCCGCAAGGTGCAGTGGCGTTCGCGAAGGATGCGGTGTTCGTCGCGTTTGGGCCGGGTGCCGTGGACGCCGTAAAGGCCGCACTGGAACTGAAGCCCGCCGCGGCGCCGGCCCTGGATATGACCGCGAACATGAGCCGCTTTCACAAGTTGTACACCGCGACTTACCCGAGTGGGCCCCGGAGTTAGCGAAGTACATGGGCACGGCCGACAAGAACGTCAGCGCGCTCAAGGTGACGGTGGAGGGTGGTGCGAAACTGACCGTGAAAGCCACGGTGAACGTTCGCATCCTGCCCAGGATTGTGCTCGGCCAACTCATCATGCAATTTGATCTGAACCAAGTTCCCCCGCCTGAATGACCGCGAAACCCTCGGCGAGTCGTTACCCCTGGCGACTCGCCGACATCACTTCTGCCGATCGAACGCGGCTCTGAGGCAACTGCAGGGATACAGCCCGAACGCTGTCACTTGCGCGTTCTTGCGTCTCACAACGACCGCCGTTAAAGTGGCGATATGAACATGCGATTCCAACCACCGGTGCGAACCGTCGCCGATCTCCTCCACCGACTCGGCGACATCCCGGCCAATCGTGTGCGATGTAACCCCGTCCCCGGCACCGCAACTGTAGAAGACTTGGTGCGTGAAGAAAACCGCGGCTGCGAACTCGTCGATGAAACCTTGGTGGAGAAGGCAATGGGCGTGCGAGAGTCGTTGCTGGCTTTCCACCTGGGTGGCCTGCTCATGCCGCTTGTCCGGGAGCAAAATCTGGGGATCATCACCGGACCCGATGGAAGTTACGAAGTGCTGTTGGGATTGGTCCGACTCTCTGATGTCGCGTTCGTATCGTGGGATCGACTGCCTGGCCGCCGGGTGCCGGACGAACCTATCCCCAACGTCGTGCCTGATCTCGCAGTCGAAGTGCTGTCGGTGAGCAACACCATCGGAGAAATGCTTCGCAAGCGCGGCGAGTACTTCCGGGCTGGCGTGCGGTTGGTATGGGAGATCGACCCGCGAGCGCGAACAGTGCGCGTCTACACCTCAGAAGCCGCCTTCACCGATCTGACTGCGGCCGACACCCTCGACGGCGGTGCCGTGTTGCCGGGCTTCACGCTGCCGCTCGCGCAACTCTTCGCCGAACTCGATCGCCACGGATGAGGCATCACGTCCACTCGATCAGCGATTGGGTCTTGATCAGCGCGAACTCGTCGGGAAATGTGTGGAATGCTGTCACGCTCAGGCCCGAGGGAACAGCGGTCGCGATGACCACGCCCAGAGGTGACAGACCGAGGCGATTCTCCGTCTTACAGTGGAAGACCAGTCCCTTGCGAGCGCCGTCCAGCGCCAACTCTTCGTGGACGTGCGCGAACTGCTCCGGCTGCAAGATCTCCAGTTGCGAACTCACCTGATACCGGACACCGCCCGCGAACTCACACCGACTCGTGCGGCCGCCATCGAACGGATGCGCGAGCCGACGCCCACCTTCCGGCAATTCCATCTCGGCTGTGGCGGTCAGTTCTTCCAGGTGAACGCGGCCATCAGTCCAGCTTAGTACGTGCCCCGTCTGCGTCAGCGACACAGCAAGCGTGTACCCCTCCCGCTTCACCGTGCGGCAAAGTAGTCCCTCGAACAGTTCCGGGTGCAACGGTCGGTCGTAGAGCCGAAACACCAGTTCCGCCACCTTTGGGCGGATAAACGGCACAGGCATCCGCGCATGGTCCTTGGGAAGTGGGCGGTGATTCCAATTCTATCAGAGGTGGGAAACGAAAAAACGGAGGCCGATCTGGCCCCCGTTCCGTTTGATCTGAGTTTCGAGTCGAAACTCACTCACTCTTTCTTGCCGGTCACTGGAGGCATCGCCGCAGGCACGGTTGCTGCGGGAACAACCACAGTCGCCGCGCCACAAGGGGAGCAGGCTGGGGTTGCACAGGCCGGGGCACAGTCATTCTTCTTCTTGCCGCAGAGGCGGCTGAAGAGACCTTCGCGCTTCTTCTTCGCGCAAGGATCGCAGGCTGGTGCTGCACATGGGTCGCAAGCTGGGGCACAAGGAGCAGCAACCACGACTGGAGCGGCTGGGGCAACAACCACACCGGTGCAGCCAGCAGGAACGCCGGTGCAGCCAGCGGAAGCGCCGCTGCAGCCGCCACGATCACGGCCGAAGATGTGACCACGGCTACCGTCGCAACCGCCACGGTCACGGTCACGACCGAAGATGTGACCACGGCCACCGTCGCAGCCGCCGCTGCAGCCCGCGACGACGTCGCCGTTGCAGCCGCCGCCACGCTTGCCGAAGCTCGCGGCGTCGCCCGAACCCGTAACCGCAACCATCAATACCATCCCGTACATCGTGTGTTCCTCGCAGGTGTGCGGGACCGCCCACAGGGGTGGAGCGGTCCCAGTGATTCGAACAATTGAGGCCTGATAGACTCAGCGATACCTCGCGAAGTCGATGGTAAGTAGCGGGGTCTGGTCCGTCAACGGTAAACTGGGCAAATTGGCGTGGCAAGAGAATTTACGATGGTGGAGTTGTGCCGAAGGAATCGAACGGGAGCGTGGGGGTAGCTTCTATTCCGGACTTGCGTATCCTGATTTTCGTGCGGCCTCGCTCTGCCCGGAGCAAACACCGGGTGGGGGATTGCAGTTATGCCTTATGACGACCCGGACCGATCCATTATCTTGAATGATGGCTCCCGGACATCTGTCGTGGGAACCCAAACGCACCCCTGAGATACCGTCATGGACCGTGACGCCTCGACCCCACCCACCACTCCCGCTGAAGCGCTCCCACCCTACGATCCGAACTTCGTTCGGACTACCGGGTTAGTGGGGATTGGTTTGAACGCCGGCGCGGCAGTTCTTGCCATCGTCGCGGCCATGTCGGAGTCGTCGCAAGGCGTACTCACGCCCGTGCAGGCGATACTCGTCTTCAGTGGGATCGTCACGGCTGGCGCGGCCGTGTCGATGCGGGCCGAGTTGTGGTGGACCTGGGCACTGTTTGCGATCGCCGCGCTAATCGGGTCGGTCGGGTTGCCCGCGACCTGGGACTCGTTCCCGCGATTATTTCAGATTATGACGGGGATTGGGGTCGTCGGAGTTATCCTGTGCCTGTGTTCACCCGGGTGGCGACTCGCCATCGTCACGGGTGGCGTTCTGTTCCACTTCAGTGGCATCTTCGCGGCCACGACCTCACCGCCACCACAACCATGGATCGTCGAGCAGGCATGGACTCGGGTTTACCACCCGTACCTCAACTTTATCTACATGCGCAACGCGTATCACTTCTACTCGCCGGACCCCGGTCCCGCGAGCATCCTGGCGTTCTTCCTGAAGACCGAAACGGGAACCAACCCGGATGGCACGAAGCAATACGAGACACGGTGGGTGCTGATCCCGACGCGGCCGGCAGATTTGCGCGACCCCCTGGGGTTGGGCTACTTCCGGCGGCTCTCGCTCACGGAACAGGTGGCTCGCGGCGGGGGCAACGGGTTGACCGACCAATCGGAGAAGGCGGAGGTCGTCCAGCGCCGCACAAACAAGATCAGCGCGATCCCCTTCCACCCGGTGTACAGCCCCGAGGCGCAGTACCGCATGCCGGATTCGAGCGTGATCCGCTATGTGCTTCCTTCGTACTCGTCGCACATCATCCTGGAAGAGACACCCGACGCGAAGACGGCGGCGAAGACAACCGTAAAGGTCTATCGCCTCGAACACGTCACACTTCCGGTGGATCAGTTCCGGCAGAAGTTGCCCGATGGGTCGGAACAGAACCCGTACCACGCGGGAACCTTCCGGCCCTACTTCATGGGCGAGTTCGATGCCCACGGAACCCTGATTAACCCGCAGGATGAACTGCTGTACTGGATGTTGCCGATCATTCCCGTGATTCCAAAGGCGGGCACGCCCATGAGCAAATCCACGCCGTTCTACGACTACCTGTCCGTTCATGCCCTGGAATCGAGCCGCGATGAAGTCTTCAACGCGGATGAAGACGCCGGTGTGGTGTTCCCGTGGAAGAAACTGGATCCGCGCCGCTGACCATTCCGGCGAGCCGGGAAGCCACTTCCCGCTCGCCGCTTGCATCGCAAGACGTGAGTCGCCCGGTCTTCGCACGACGCGAATCGCCGCAGTCTCAATCTCAACTATCGCAGCGATCCACGGTTAAACCACATGAACACGACGCCAGCCCCCGCTCTGCCGAAGAAATCGTGGTGGAGTGGGCTATACGACTTCTGGTTCCATCCCACAGACCCCACCACCATCGCGTTCATCCGCATCTGCACCGGGCTACTGGTGCTGTACATCCACTTGACGTATAGCCGCGATCTCCAGGCGTTCTTCGGAAAGCATGGCTGGTACGCGGCATCGTTCGTGGATCGCGAGCGGCGCGAACGGCCCGATTACGTTTCGCCCATGTCCTGGGACGAAAGCATCTCGTGGCCACGGCTCTCGGACTACCCCCACCGCCGGCAGGCGGTCATGGAGTTCCTGTACAATGTGCCGCTGAACAAGAATGAGCGAGCGATCTCGCTGGCTTACCTGAATCGCGCGAACCAACTCACCAACCCCCTCGACTTCCGACGTGCGCTGGAGTTCGTTCGGGACTTGCACACCAGCGATGAGGTGAACAACGCTGTCACCATCATCGAGGGCGGCGAGATCAAGGACAAGGCGGCGAAGGAATTCTTCGAGAGCAGGATTCCCGACTTCTTCCGTGCCCGCAACGCTCAGGAGCGGAAGCAGATCGCCGACGAAATCCGCGCGTTCTGGGCCATCATCCCCAAGCGCTCCACCCTCGACGGGAACCAGACGACAGGCTCCTACGTCTTCAACCACTTCATCGACGTGCCGCCCGAGACGCGGATGGCGCTGGTGAAGTACATCAACGAGCTTCCAGACGACAAGGCCGAGCGCGACAAGTGGCTCGATTACCTGAACTACTGGAACGCCGATCACCGCATCGCCTACCGCCACGGGCACGCGGGCTTCTCGGTCTGGTTTCACGTCACCGATCCGACGCAGATGGCGTTCATCCACGCCGGGATCATCCTGGTGATCGCCATGTTCACCGCGGGGTTGTTCACCCGGGTCACATCCGCGCTCGTGTGGGTTGCGTGCGTGGGCTACATCCACCGGACGCAGCAGGTGCTCTTCGGTATGGACACGATGATGAACATCCTGCTGTTCTACCTGATGATTGGGAACAGCGGCGCGGCGTTGTCGCTGGATCGGCTCATCGCACGCTACCGGGCCACTCGCGCCAGCCTTCGCCGATCCGGGACGATCGATATCAACACCCGCGCGTTCCTCGCCTGCCCGCCCCCATCGGTCGGCGCGGGTTTCGCACTGCGATTGCTCCAGATTCACGTCTGCTTCATCTACGCGGCTGCCGGATTCTCCAAACTCAAGGGCGTGACATGGTGGAACGGTCAGGCGTTCTGGGATGTTGCCGTGAACCCCGAGTTCACCCCGTTGAACTATGCCTGGTACGAGTGGTTGCTCCGCGAGATTTCACGGAGCAAGCCGCTGTATCACGCGATTTGCACGTTCGGCGTGTGGTTCACGCTCGCGGTGGAAATCGCCCTCCCGTTCCTGGTGTGGACGAAGCTACGCTGGCTGATCCTCTTGCTTGCGACCGCCATGCACGCGGCCATCGGCGTGATGATGGGCCTGAACCTGTTCGAGTTGCTGATGATCGTGATGTTCCTGTCGTTCATGCCGGACCGTGTGATTCGCGATCGCTTCCGGGGCGGGCCAGAGTTGCCGAAGTTCACGTTCGCGTTCAACCCGACCGCCGAAACGCAGACTCGCGCCGCGTCCCTGGCGGTGGCCCTTGATGTGGACAATCAGCTGTCACTCGCACCCGACAAATCCGCGAGCGGCACCACCGTGACCGCCACCGGCACCGGTGGCACGGCGACCTCGGGAACCGAAGGAACGCGCACGCTCTCGAAGGGGCTGCGGTTCATGTCGCTGATGTCGTGGATGTTGTGGATTCCGGGCGTGAGCAGCTTGCTGACCCGCAAGCTCTTCCCGTCAACCGACACGACCCCGCCGACAAGCGGCACGAAGCCATCCGCTCCGACCGTCGCCGCGAAGTGAAGTTTCCCATTTGGCGATCGGGCGAGGAAGATCTCCGCAACAACTTCCCGACTTCGGCTCTTGGTATTAACCTCCCCCCTTGTGGGGGTTTCGGGGGAGAGGTCGCGAGGCTTTGCGAGCGGGTGAGGGGGTCTTCGCAGTCGCTTCACGAAATCGGACTTGTTCTGTCGCAATGAGGAACTTACCGGCGGGCTTACGCCGCGCCTTCACGCGGCTTTGCCGAGTTCGCTGAGCACGGCCATTCGCACTGCGAGGCCGTTCGTTACCTGATCGAGAATCGCGGAACTGGGGCCGTCGGCCACGTCGGGCGTGATCTCGACCCCGCGGTTGATCGGTCCCGGTGCCAGCAACAACACACCCTCCTTCGCTCGCTGCATCCGGTCCACGTCCATCCCGAACAGTAAGCGATATTCGCGGATCGATGGGAACAGCCCGCTCCGTTGCCGCTCGAACTGGATGCGCAGCAGGTTCAGCACATCGCAGCGCGGCAGGATCGCATCGAGGCTGTTCGCCACCTCCACACCCAGTTGAGCGATCTCCGCCGGCACGAGGGTTGTCGGCCCGCACACGATCACGTGCGCCCCGAGTGTCTTCAGCCCGTGGATGTTGCTTCGCGCGACCCGGCTGTGGGCGATATCCCCAACGAGGCCGACCGTGAGACCCGCAACGCGGCCGAGGCGCTTGCGGATGGTCATGATGTCGAGCAGGCCCTGCGTGGGGTGCTCGTGTGCGCCGTCACCAGCATTCACGACGCGAATGTGTGGCAGCAGATGCTTCGCCAGAACGTGCGGCGCACCCGGTGAGGAGTGACGCACCACCACCATATCGACGCCCATCGCCTCGATGTTCTTCGCGGTGTCGATGAACGTCTCGCCCTTGCTGGCACTGGAACCGCCCGGCGCGAAGTCCAGCACATCCGCACCGAGTCGGCGAGCGGCCAGCCCGAAGCTCACCCGTGTGCGTGTGGACGATTCGTAGAAGAGGTTGACGACAACCTTCCCCTTGAGGTCGTCACGCTTCGGCACGTCGCCGACCCCGACCCCGACGAATCGCTCGGCGGAATCCAGCAATCGCGTGAGTTCGGCGGCCGACAACCCTTCCAACCCGAGCAGATGCTTCACGATCGTTCCTCGAAAGTCGCTGGCGAGCCACAGGGTTTATCCCCGTGGTGTATGTGGAAGTGAAACTCACGGGGATGAGCCCCGTGGCTCGCCACTATTTACTGAGCTTCACGCAAACCAACTTCGTGCCATCGCGAGCGAACAGGAGGCCATCGGCCAGCGCTGTCGCAGCGCGCGTCGGCTTCTCCAGAATCTTCGCCCGGGCACGCTCTTTGTATCCATCCGGCGAGGCGTCGAACCGCACGAGGATGCCCGCTTCGTTAAGCGAGACCAACCCACCATCGACCGCGATCAGCGATGCCACGCCGAACTTCTCCTCGCTCCACTTCACGGCACCGGTCTTCCACTCGATGCAGCGCAACTGGGCCGTGCCAACGTCGGCGCGTCCGTGAACGCCATAGAGGTAATCGCCGACGCGAACGGGCGTGTTGTACTGGCTTGACAGCGATTTGTCGTTCATCCAGACCTCGGTGAGTTCGCCGCCTTTCACTCGCACGAGGGCGGCCCCGGTCGCATACGACGCCGTGAGGAAGATTTCGTCCTTCCACACAAGCGGGGTCGCAGCCTGCACGCTCTCGTTGATTCGTGGCTTGAACTCGAACTCGTACATCTGCTTGCCAGTCGCTGCCTCGAAGACCCGCAGCCCGTATCGCGTGAGGAACACCGCCGCGACCTTGCCGTCGATCTCGGCTGCGGTCGGCGAGGAATAACTCGCCAGGTCGTCGGTCGCCTTCCAGAGTTCCTTCCCGGTGGCCGGGTCGAGCGCGACCACACCCGCACCCTTGCCGCCGACGTTCAGGACGAGTTTCCCACCCACGACGAGCGGCGATGGCGCGACGCCGAAGAACCCTTTCACCGCCTTGTACTCTTCGCGGATATTCCGCCCCCACAGCAGTTTCCCCGTCGCGAGTTCCCAGGCGTTCAGGTCACCGTTGGCCCCGAGCGTGAACACTCTGCCATCGTTGACGCATGGCGTGGAACGCGGGCCGTTATCGAAGCCGAAGTCGTCGCGGTACTTCGTGACGTACTTCGCCGTCCACTTCTCCTTGCCGGTCGCGGGGTCGAGCGCCACGAGAATCTCGTTATCCTCGACACGGTGGAACAGCAGCACTTTGCCATCCGCGACAACGGGCGATGCCCAGCCCGTGCCGACGTCCATCTTCCACGCAACGGGCGGCCCATCTTTCGGCCAGTCCCAGTTCAACCTGGTTTCGGTCGAGTGACCGTCGCGCGTCGGCCCGAGCAACTGCGGCCAGTCAGCCGCAGGAAGTGCGAGTGCGAGTGCGAGCGTGAGGCAGACGGCGAGGAGGTGGTGCATGGTGGCGACCTGCAAGCGAGGAATGGCGGGTGTGTTGTAGGCGTTATGCAGGCGAAGGTTTACCCCCCACCCGGCTCGAAGACTCGCCACCCTCCCCCACAAGGGGGGAGGGCAAAACCAAAACGCCGCGGAGCGGCGGTGTCTTAACCTCCCCCCTTGTGGGGGAGGTCGCCGCGAAGCGGCGGGTGGGGGGTAGGCCTGAACCCACCAAACGCCTCATGAAAGCCCCAGCACGCAATCGACCACCCAGCAGCCGCGAACGTGAACACCATTGGGATCGCGACAATGGTCGAGGATGTCGGCGTTCTCGCAGCCGGCATCTTGTAGAGCGTCGCCGAGGATGGGCATTCGGTCGAAGGCACGATCCTCGTAGATGCCGCGAGCGAGTGCCAGCACATCTGACGTGAGCCATTGTGGATCAATTGCGATAGGGCGAAACGGGTTGCCAGTGATCTCTTTGAGAAAGCGTGCTTGTTGCACTCGTTCCTTCTGGGGCATTCCAGATGCTGCAACTGCATTGGCTGCCGCTTCACTTGCCCACACCTTTGCGCCGGTTATCGTCGCTTGAGCGAGAGCCGAATTCCAGGTTCCGCTGATCGGAAAGGGGTAATCGAATCGCTGATACCAAACCGCTCTCCGCTGCTCCATCGTTCTTCGGTCAATGAGCCCATCGGCGTACGCCTCTAAAGCATCCAATGCGGAACGGGTCACTTTGCTCCGAAGTATGGATCGGCCACGACGACAAACGGCCACGGCGAACAGTCGCAACTTCCGGTCGCCCACCTTGCCCCGGAGGAACTCCAGCATCGGCGTCGGGTCATCGCACGCTAGCCATTCCGCTTCAGTCATGGGACGCACTCACTTCAGCCACTTCACGCAGAAGGCGATGGCTTCCTTGCGGTCGTCGGGGGTTACCGCGTGGGCTACGCCGGTGTTCACGCGCACCACGAGCTTGTCTTTCGCGCCGGCCTTCGCGAACGCTTCTTCCGCGGCGGCAATCGCGATCTTCGCACCTTCCACGGGGCAGTTCGGGTCCTTCTCGCCGTTTGCGATGAACAGCGGTCGCCCCGCGAACAACCTGATCAGGTTCGGGCAGTCGAAGTCGGTGAGAATCCCCGGGATCACCTTCGACCACAGTTCACGGCACACGCGCTGATTCACCGCCTTCTCGTCGAGATCCTTCGCGGCCGCCTCGTGAGTGGCCTTGATCGTGTTCGCACGACCCTGCCACTTGTCGTTGTCGAGGCTCCACTTGAAGCTCTGCACGCCGATGAGCGGAGCCGCGACCGCGACGCGATCGTCGACCGATGCCGCGAGCCACGTCTGAATGCCGCCCATGCTGATCCCCATCATGCCGATCTTCTTGCCGTCGATGGCCTCGTGCGTTTCAAGCACGTCCACGAGCCGCCAGAGATCCCACACGGTGTCGTAGTAGAACGGGTGCTCGTGTGGCTTGCCGGTCGGGGTCTTCCAGGCTTTTGTGATCGCCTCGACATATGCCGCGGAACCCTTCGCGCCGCCGCTGCGGTCACCGTGATAGCGAGCGTCGATGGCGATCCCGATGACGCCCTGCTTCGCGAAATCTTCGAGCCACGACACGACGCCACCCTTGTTCCCGCCGGTGCCGTGAAGCACGATCATCGCGGGAAGTTTCCCCTTGCGATCGGTCGGTGCGACCATCAGCACGGGCACGCGCTCAACGGTGCCGTCGGCCTTCTTCTCGCTGGCGAACGACCACCGCGTGTAGGTGAGGCCACCCTTCTCGACCGACTTCGCATCTTCGCGAATGTCGGCTGGCACCTTCGGGCGGTCGAGCAGTTTGAGAAGCGCGACCTTGGCCTTCTCGGGCGGCAACACTTCGGCGGATTGGGCGAACGGTGAGTGTAAACCCACTGTTACCGAAACGAGTAGCAGGGAGAGCAGCAAGCGTGTGAACATGGGAGGCTCCGTGTGTGGAGGCTGATGATAGCATGTGATACGACGTTGGGTGAAGTCCGTGCCCACAAACGAACGCAGTGCCTCGCTTTTTCGCAGCACACCCGTTGTGTGGTTCACGTCGTCGCCGCACAATGGATGCTTCCCGCTGGCTCTCCCGCCGACCTGCCCGCCACCCGGAGCTGCCCCAGATGCCACGTTCCATGTTATCCGCTGCCGCGTTTCTCGTTCTCGCTGTCATCATCGGTCCTGCACCCACTCCCGCGGCCGAGCTTGCACCCGCTCCGCGAACGGCCCCTGCAACGCTCGACGCCCTGATTCTGGCCGAGGTCAAGAATCGCAGCGAGGTCATGAAGAACCTGCAATACATGTCCGACATCATCGGCGGGCGGCTCACCGGGTCCAAGAACCTCGAACGCGCCAACAACTGGACCGCCGACAAAATGAAGTCGTATGGCTTGCAGAACGTGCGCCTCGAACCGTGGGAAATCCCCGTGGGCTGGGAACGCGGCAAGGCGAGCATGAAGCTCATCGAGCCGGACAACGGCCGCGAACTGCTCATCGCATCGTTCGGCTGGACGCCCGGCACCAACGGGAAGCAAACCGGGCCGGTCGTCGTACTGAAGGCACGCACGAAGGCCGATCTCGAAACGTACAAGGGAAAGCTGAAGCACGCGACGGTATTGCTCAGCCCGCCCAAGGAAGTGAAGACGGTCACCGATCTGACGTACCCCGCACCGCCTGGGCCGGTCGTTGCGCCTCCCAAGAAGGATGCGACCAAATCCAGCGAGGATAAGAAGGCCGACGGATCGCTGATCCGTGCCGAGTTGCTCCAGCCCGGTTTCGAGGCGGTGACGGAGTTCCTGAAGGCCGAAGGGGCCGCGTGCGTGTGCATCGACGCGGGCAAACCGCACGGCTTGCTCGTCACCACGGGCGGCTGGCCGAGCGATCGTGCTGTCGCCGAGGCTCGCTTGCCACGGGTCTTCATGGCACACGAACACTACGCGCTGCTGTTCCGGCTCGCGAGTCGGCCCGATGCCGTCACGAAGGTGGAAGTGGACATCGATAACAAGTTCATCGCGGGACCAATCACCGTTTACAACACGGTCGGCGAGGTGGTCGGCAGCGAGAAGCCGGACGAGTTCGTGCTCGTCGGCGCGCACCTCGACTCATGGGAACTGGCCAGCGGCACGACCGACAACGCGACCGGGAGTTGTGTGGTGCTCGAAATCGCCAGAACCGTGGCGACGTTGGCGAAGGAAGGATACCGCCCGAAGCGGACGATCCGATTCGTGCTATTCACCGGCGAGGAGCAGGGGTTGCACGGCTCACGAAAGTACGTCGAGCGCCACAAGGACGAGATGTCAAAGCACTCGGCGGCGCTGGTTCACGACACGGGAACGGGGAAGGTGTACGGGTTCGGGCTTCACGGTCGCACATCGGTGCGTGAGGTGCTGGAACCACAACTGAGCGGCCTGGCGAAAGTGGACGGCTGGAAGGGGCTGGACATGCGCGGCATGGGCGGCACCGATCACCTGTCGTTCCATGCGGTGGGCGTCCCGGGCTTCGCGTGCCTGCAAGACATCGACGAGTATCGCCTGACGCACCACACCCAGAGCGACACCTTCGACAAGGCGAAGGAACCGAACCTGATCCAGGGGGCACAGGTGCTGAGCATCGCGCTCATGCGAATCGCCAACCTGCCCGAGTTGCTCCCACGGAAGTGACGCAGCCGGCGGGTATGCTTTTCCCGCCGACTCTCTATCAGGCGGTTCGCCGCAGCGAGAAGATCGAGGAGTCTTCCGCGGGTTGCGGCGCAACTGCCCGGTATACCGCTTCCAGGTTCGCGGTGAGTTGCTGACCCCGGCGACGCATGACCACATCGGCTGTCGCCAGCAATCGGTCGATATCAGTCAATTCCTTGAGCAGCCCGCCACTGCAACGGTGGTATCCCGGGATCGCTCGCGGTGCCAGCCCACCACACGGAAGGACCTGCGCGAACGGCCCGATCATCGTGCCGCAATCCAGCAATACACCTAGCCCCGTTCGGACGTGATCCGCGATCACGGAACCGACCTTCGTTCTTCCCGTCGCGACTTCGCGGCCATCAACTGGCACCGTGATCGGTCGGTAATCGCAGCGGAGATCGCTGGTGTGCGTCCCCGCGGCAAGGTTCACCCACTCGCCGACATAGCTGTGGCCCAGGAACCCCTCGTGATACTTGTTCGAGTACCCCAGGAGAATGCTGCACTCCACCTCGCCACCGACGCGGCAGTGCGGGCCGACTGTCGTACCAGCACGGATCTTCGCGCCCAGAATCATCGCGCCGGTGCCCACTCCGCAGGGGCCTTCAAGTCGCGTGAACGCCTGTACGACCGCACCCGGCCCAATGACGACCGGGCCATTCGTGGTATCGGCGACGACCATCGGATCAATCCGGGCCGTGTGATCGATCAGCAACCGATCCGGCGGACCGACGAGTGAGATTCGAGCTTGCTGGTATCCCCGGGCGCTTGTGCCGGTCCTCGCCTCGAAATCGTTGGCGATCTCGGTCGGGTTGAGATCGACCAATTCCCACGGTCGGCGAACGAGCGAACCGTTCACCGGGCGAGTGGGCAGCTCTTGTGCCCACTGGTCGAGATGTCGTTCGAGTCGGGCCAGCACAACATTCTGAAGCTGGGGATGCTCGAGAACGACGTACGCGATTTCGCCGTTCACGGTGCCGATGTGAGGGCCTTCCGCGAATGGGTTTGGAGCGCCGAACGCCGGGCGTGGCGGCGGCACCCAGCGTGCGTTCACCAACACCGTCGGGGCACCACCCAGCCACGTCATGTCGTTCACAGGGCAAAGCGGATCGCGCGCCTGGATCAACTCGGCCATCGCAGCGCGACACAGATGCCCGACGGAACCTGCGGCAAAGTAACGGGTTTGCTTCTGAACGAGAGTATCCAGTCCACAGATCAGGTCGGCCGCCGGCCGCGTGAGCGTGAGCGGTTCTAAACCACTGACGTACCCGTCCTCATAGACGCAAATTCGCATCGGTCAACCTCCGGGGCGATCCAGACAGCGGGCACTTTAGCCCGGGATGCTTCCCGAAGAAAAGCCGAGTTTGTGATCGTGAAGGGAACCAGGGCCGCATGCCACAAGCGGGGTGCCACTCACCCCGCGTGGGGCGCACCAGCGAGTTTCAATGCGCACCACACGCCGAGCAAACCGGCGGCGACGGAGCCGAGGGAATATGCGACCGCCAATCCGGGCTTTCCATCCTGAAACAGAGTGAGCGTTTCGAAACTGAACGTCGAGAATGTGGTGAAGCCGCCACAGAATCCGGTGCCCAGCAGCAGATACCAGTTCCGCTGGGCAGGGTCCGGGTGCTTCATGAACGCCACTGCGACGAAGCCCAGGATAATCGAACCGACGACGTTGATCAGAAAGGTGGCCCACGGGAACTCAACTGTACCCTGAAGCCGCAACACCAGTCTGCCAGTCCAGTAGCGTGCATTCGCCCCCACTCCGCCGCCCACGGCGAGTAACGAGAACGTGATGAGCCACTGAGGCATGGTAGATAGCCCGACGTTTACGCCGGGTCCGCAAGCCCCCGGCGTAAACGCCGGGCTAAATGTGCTATTCCCAGTCGAGCTTCACGCGGAGAGTTTCGCCGGCCGAGAACTCCAACTGCACCGCGTCGCCGGTCATTGTCAGCGGTTGAAGCGAGTTCCCTTCGCCGTCCACTGTCGATGCTCGCGACGGGTCGCGAGCAAACCGGAGTTCCGCTGCGCCGCCGAACCCCGCCGACTCCATCAGCCGCACGGCGATGGCACGGTTCGCACCTTCGCTCGCGGCACACGGTTGCAGGGCCGTCACGATCAGGCTTGGCATGTCCACATGAGCGAGCCAGCCCGATGTGCCGAAGTGCGGCGGCCCCTTCTCGGTTTCCACCATCGGAGCTGGCGACACCCACCCCGCGGCGGTTTGCATCGGCACGTCGCGATCGGTCGCGAGGAGCAGGTCGAACGAACGAGCCTGCTCGCCTTCCGGTACGAGGACGACGTCGGCCATGCGGTTGCCGTGCCGCTGGATGAATGGCAACCCGCCGGTGAAGAGGAACGATCGCTCGGAGCTGAGCCGCACTTCGAGGTAATCGGGGGAGACGGGCCGCGTCACGCCGGTTTGCGTGTTGGCACCGTTCACACCGCGGAACAACACGGCACGCTCATCGCGCCAGCCGAACCTCGCCGCGAAGAAGGAATGCCATGGATAGCCGGTCGGCTCGTGCTTCACGTCGAGTTCGATCCGCATTTCCAGTACGGGTCGCCCGAGCCACGCCCGGAAACGCTGACGGAACGTGGCAAGCACTTCGTCGCGTTCGTTGATGAGGTCGCCCGTGCTCACGATCTCACCGAGCGCAGCGCCGTTGTTCGTGATTTTGATGTCGCGAGCAACCATCTTGCTGCCCGGGTTGAACACGAGTTGCTGCCCGAATCGCGTATGCCGCGTTCGCATGTCGCGGAACGAGCGAATGCCGCCGGTCGTGGAATCGATGTCGCACTCGAAGAACTCGTTTCGCACGGTTAGCCCGTCGGCGAGCTTCATGCGAGGCTTCGGTGCGAGGGCGTTCCCCGTGCGAGGAATCCACGCGAAGCCGAGCGACGGCACCTCGACCACGAGGCGGGCCATTTCGGTGGTGAACTCGGCCGCTTTCACCGGGTCGGCCACCGGGATCATTCCACGGAAGCCTGGGATTTCCAGGGCCACGCGGCGAGTGAACCCGCACGGATTGAAGATGAGGTAGCCGGGTTGGCCGTCGGCCGATCGCGTCTGAATCCGCGCCGCGAGCTTCTTGGCCCAGGCGGATTCGAGCGTTTCCAGAGTTAGCCCGGGGCTTGCCCCGGGTTCCGTCCCGGGGGCTTGCCCCGGGTTAACTCCAACGCACTCGATCTCGGTTTCGACTGCGGCCAGTTCCGCCAGTAGCTTGGCTTCTTCCGCGCCCGGGTTCGGCGTCACCGAGCAATGCAGTGCGGCGAGCGTGTACGCCGAATCGATCTGGCGGCGCAGTCGCAGATGTCGCGCGAAGCCCGACACCGGTTCGCGACGCTTCTGGTTCGTCACGCGGTCGTCGAGGTAATCGTTGAAGAACTCGTCGGCGGGTTGCGTGCCAATGTAGTCGCCAGACGTGGCATCGGTGAAGTAGCGGCTCAGGTTGATGAACTCACCGAAGACCGGGCACAGTTCCGCGAGTGCGAGCAGATCGTGATACGAGTCGAACGCCGGTTCCCCTTTGTGGACGAACGCCACGGTCGGAGCCGAGTCCATGCTCGTCGCCTGGTGCATGTGGTAAACGAGGTTGAAGAACGTCAGCGGGTCTTGCGCTGGCAGCGGTTCCCGGCAGAACGCATCGACCGAACGCCCATCGGGACCGGGCCAGTTCACCGCAGTTGAACGCAGCGTCGGAATCATCGCTCCATCGCGGCTGATGAGCACGGCGTGCTTGAAGCCCAGATGCTGGAGCCAGCCGGGCAACTGCGGGTGGAATGCACTCGTCTTCCGGCAGTAGACCGCTGTCTCCGCCGCGAAGAGTTTCCGCACCGAAGCTCGGGCCGCGTGCAGGTTCCACAACTGCGACTCGATCGGTAGCAGGGCGTCTTCGCGTTCCTTGAATGCTCCGCAACACAGATCGACCGCCGTGGGGAGATCGGGGAGGAACTTCGCCTTGAGTTCCGCGAACCGCTCGGGTGCCTGCTCCGCGAGTTGCTCGAACACTTCTCCGCTGCCGCAGATGCACAGCGGCAACCCCGCCGTAAGCGACTCGGGCCACGCCGCCGGGAGGTTCGCCGGATCGAGTTGCACGAAATCGACCCAGTGCATCTTTTGCGAATGAAGCTGCTCGCGGGCCTGTTGCAACTTCTCGGCAGCGGCCTTCAGGTGATCGCGGTACGGCTCGCCACGGGAAGCGGCATCGGTCGCGGCGAGGACATCGTTCCAGAAGCCTTCCCCGTCGAGCAACCGCATGTGGTCTGCGGCCTCGAAGAGGTTATCGAGTACGAGGTAGCCGTAGCCGAGGCCGAGGAACAACCGCACCATCTCGGGCGGGGCGTCGAGCAGTGGGCTGGTCTCCCCTTTCTCGCGGAGAGCGGTGAGCAGGTTGCCGATCGTTTCACTTCGGGTACTCGCGGCATCGAAGACGCGGGCACCGACAACCTCGACCCGTTCTCGCCAGTCGTCGGGCTGGAACAGGTGCGGGCCACGCGGCGTGCAATAAACGGCTCCCGGGCGTGGGCTGTCGTGGTCGTAGCTCACGGATGCTTGCGGCGGCTGCGAGGCACCCTGGAGCGCTGCGGGGTGCCACAGCGCCGCGTATCCGTGAATCCACGCGGCCGTTTCGTCCGCAGAGAGTTGCAGGGGATACGAAGTCGGCATTCGGGATGCCGAGAGCAGATGAAGCTGGCGATCAGACATGGGTGTAGTCTTGGCAATCGGGAGCATTTGCGGCGACGGTTATCTTACAGAATCATCCCCGCCGCCAACCTCCGACCCGCGAGTCGGGCTTCGGAGGTTCCACATTTCGAGTGACCCAGGAAGTATGGCTCTCCGCCCGTATTGGGGAAAGCAAAGACGTGGTGGGGCAGGCATTCTTGCTTGCCAGTCAGAGCTTGGGCAGGCAAGAATGCCTGCCCCACCAATACCCACCTCTACAAGAATGGCGGAGTGCCGAAAGTATGAATTGGAGGTGAAATTTCACGCTGGGTTGCCATGTTCACCTCAGATGAGCTATGAAGTAGTGACGGTCCGTGATCCCTCACGTCAGGGTTGCAGTTATGAAGAAATTCTTGTCGCTGTTGATGCTGATCGCCGGTGCGGCCGCGACTGTGTGGGGCGGATACCACGCGTTCTCAGGCAACCCGAACGGGGTTGTTCCCTTCACCAACGATTACAAGGTTTCAACCATGCTCGTGGGGTTGCTGGGTCTGGGGGTGTTCACGATCGGATTGATTGGTCAGCGTGACTGATCGAGGGAGTACGCAGTTGATTCGCTGGGGCAGGCATTCTTGCCTGCTTAGAAACGGTGGCGGAATGATTGAGATTGTGCCCGGGTGCGGTAAAGGTAACTCCCCCTCACCCGGCTCGCAAAGCCTCGCCGACCTCTCCCCCCGAAACCGGGGGCGAGGTGGGTGCGCAGCGTCTTCTCCTCAGCGTACCCAAACTCATTGCTTTCAGAAGAAGCCAAGCACCCCCACCTCGCCCCCGGTTTCGGGGGAGAGGTCGGCGAGGCTTTGCGAGCCGGGTGAGGGGGAAACACCTTACTCACCACCGGTAACGATTCCGATCATTACGCCACCGTTTCTAACCACAGAGTCACAGGGGGCACAGAGTGAAAACCGAACACCGAGACAATTCAGTGCTTCAAACACGATTCTTATCTCTGCCTTCTTGTCTTCTCTCTGTGTCTCTGTGTCTCTGTGGTTAGTTCTGTTTGGCGGGAACTTTATTCGCTGCGCTTACCCTTGCGTTTCTGGAACGGGTCGGATTTCACGATGGCGAGCACGAGCGAGGAGAAAGCATCCTTGTTCGCTTTCGAGACAGCAACGATGTCATCGAGGACGCACTTATCGTAATACTCTAACCCACGACCGAGGCCGAAGGTAATGAGTTTTTCCGCGAAACAGCGACGGAACAGATCGGCTTTGCCGATCAGCACCTTTCGGAGTTCGGTCGGGCCTGCGAACTTTTCGCCGCCAGGCAATACCCCCGACGGGTCGATCGCCTGCTTGTTGTCCTGGGTTCGCCAGCCGCCGATACCGTCGAAGTTCTCCAAACCGAAGCCGAGCGGGTCCATCTTGGCGTGGCACGTGGCGCACGCGGGGTTCGCCCGGTGCTGTTCCATCTGCTGACGCAACGTGCCCTTCAATTGGGGCGTCGGCGGCAACTCGGGGACATCCGGCGCGGGCGGTGGTGGTGGCGTCCCGAGCACGTTTTCGAGTATCCACTTTCCGCGTTTCACCGGGCTGGTGCGCGTGGGGTTCGATGTCACCGTGAGCGTGCTACCCATCGTGACGACCCCGCCACGGCGACCATCGTTCAGCGTGACCTTGCGGAAGTCGGGACCGGTCACGTTCGCAAGTGCATAGTGCTTCGCGAGGCGATCGTTCACGAAGGTGTAATCCGAATCGATGAACTCCAGAATGCTGCGATCGTTCTGCACGATGTACTCGAAGTACATCTCGGCCTCGCGGGCCATTGCAAGTTTCAGTCCGTTGTCCCACCCCGGGTAGTAGCCCTTATCCGGCGTGAGCGTCTTCAACATCCGCAATTGCAGCCATTGTGAGGCGAAGTTCTCCGAGAGCGCTTTCGCCTTCTGATCCTTGAGCATTCGCCGTACCTGGGCTTCGAGCACGGCCGGTTTGCGAAGCTCACCCTTCTCGGCAAGCTGGAACAGCGTCTCGTCCGGCATCGTGGACCACAGGAAGTACGCGAGTCGCGTGGCGAACTCGAAGTCGTTGATCGTTCGCACGTCGTTCGGGTTCTTGGGGTCTTCCTCGATGCGGTAGAGGAAGTGCGGCGACACCAGCACGGCCTTCATCGGCAAACGAATCGCCTGATCGAACCGCTCGCCCTGTTTGGTCGCGAGGTCGAACAATCGCATGAGACGGGCGATTTCGTCGGGCTTCACGGGGCGGCGATACGCACGGCGTGCGAAGTTGGTGAGCACTTTCTCGGCGGCGATTCGGGCATCGAGACCGGCCGACGGGCGTGCGATCAGGAGCAGCTTGACCGAGTCTGCTTCAGGCAGCGGCACCGGGTTGAACGGGCCTTCGATCTCGATGCGGTCGATGCCAAACTCGCGAGCCTTCTTGGTCGCCTTGTCCTCGAAGCCGTTCGTGAACGCGACCTGGATCTTCTTCTCGCCAGCCTGGAGTTTCGTCTTGATCTCGTAAACCTGTGGCTTTGCGGGGTCAGCCTCGACGCTGAAGGTTTTCAGATCCTTGCCATCGACTCGCAAGACAACCTTCGGGAACTCGTCCCCGACCTTGGTTCCCCACCCGCGGAATCGCACGAAGTATTCACCTTCAGCGACAAAGTTGAACTTCTCGAGGAAGGCAGATCCTTCGGATTGGAACGCGATCTTCACCGGAGTAGGGCTTTTCGCGGACCGTGGGATCACCAGGATGTTCTGGGAGCGAAACTCTTGCTTGGAACTCTTCAACGGCTCAGCGATCTTGATGGCGGCAGCCAGGATCTTCTCGCTCGCCGTCATGTACTTTTCAAGCAGGATCGGCTGGAACGAAAGCACATCGCCGATGTTGTCGAAGCCGTAACCCACGTCGTCGGCGGGGAAGTCTTCAGCAGGTTTGAAATCGACGCCGCACAGGTCGCGGATCGTGTTGTTGTACTCGGCACGGTTGAGTCGCCGCATCGTGACCCGACCCGGGTCGCGGGGACCACTGCAATCGACCGACGTGAGCGATTTTCCGATCCATTCGATGACGAATTCACGCTCTTCCTTCGTCGGTTGCGGCTTCTTCGTCTTGGGTGGGGGCATCTCCTTGGCAGCGAGAACGTGCTGCATCGCGCCCCAGTCCTTGCGAGCTTTCCTGGCCTGTGCCTCGCTGGTGTAGCCATCGAGTTGTAACCCGCCACCGGCCTTGTCGCCCTTGTGGCAGTCGATGCAGTACTTCTTCAGGAACGGGAGAATCTTGCTCTGAAACGTCGTGTCGTCGGGTGCTGCGGCTGCAACAGTCACGACCGGTTCGACTGGCGCGACAGGCGGAGTGGGCACGCCGGGTTCCGCGGGCACGGTCGCGACGGGGTGGCGAAGTCGATCACGCAACGGAACCGACGACTCAGTTTCATCTGTGGTTACCGGTCCGGGTGTGCCTTCCGCAACTGTTGGAGATTGACGATCCGTCCATCCCGTCGCCCATGCGAGCGCGAGGCTGGCCATGACGGCCGTGCCGATCAGGATAAGGACGGTTCGCAACGCCATAAACATGGCTCCGGAATGGCGTAAGGTGGGTTTTGAGCGGCTGCGGTGGGTTGGAACAGCCGGGGGCTTATGGAATGATACCGCGGGGAGGGCACTTCAGATTCAAAGTTAGCTGAGGATCGCGCGATTCGCAACCAGAATTGCTGCTGGGATAGATCGATATGGATCAGGGCAACAGTTGGTCCCCAACGCAAGACGATCCATGTTTGCGTCGAACTCGTCAAGCAGCGTCAATGGAAATGTTACTGGTTCCAATGTGGATAAAGTTCTGGGTGGGGAGGGCGAGGCGCCTCGCCCTCTCGTTTGGGAGCATCCTCCGCCATGGAACCAGTAAACGGTTCCCCCAGTCCCAGTGGGGCGACGTGCGGACCCGTTGGGACCGCCATCAAATCTGTCGCGTCACACGGCGGCCATCACGAGAGCGCCGTTCTGGCCGCCGAAGCCGAAGCTCGTCGAGAGGCCGTAGTGAACTTTCCCCTCGCGGGCGGTGTTCGGGATGTAATCCAGATCGCACGCTGGGTCCGGGTTCGTGAGGTTGATCGTCGGCGGATACACCTGCGTGTGCAGGCTCATTGCAAGCGCTGCGGCCTCGATCGCGCCGCTGGCCCCGATGGAGTGTCCAATCATCGACTTGATCGAGGACAGTTGCACGGTCTTCGCCATCTCGCCGAACACCCGCTTCACGGCAGCCGTTTCCATCGCGTCGTTCAGCTTGGTGCTCGTGCCGTGGGCGTTGATATAGCCGATGTCGCGGTGATCCACCTTCGCTTCGGTCAGTGCGCACTGAATCGCACGAGCACCACCCCGGCCATCCGGTTCGGGCTTCGTCACGGAATACGCATCGAACGAACTCCCCCAGCCGAGCACTTCCGCGTAGATCGGAGCGTTGCGAGCCTTCGCACGCTCGTAGTCTTCCAGCACCAGAACCGCAGCCCCCTCGCTAATGACGAAGCCATCGCGGAGGCGGTCGAACGGTCGCGAGCGCTGCGACGGTTCCATGTTCGGCTGCTTACTTAGTGTGCCAAGTGCTGTGTAAGCGAGCAGCATCAGCGGATCGATTCGGCTATCGGCACCGCCGGCGAGCATCACATCGGCATCGCCGCGTGAGACGAGGCGGAAGGCTTCACCCACAGCCTGGGTGCCGGCCACACAGGCCGTCACGACGGTGTTGTTCGGTCCCTGGCAGTTAAACGCCATCGAGATGTGCGCTGCCACCATGTTCGGCAGATATTTGATGAGCCAGAGCGGGAACAACGGCGAGTCGGCGCGGGTGGGGTCAGCGAGCAGGCTGGGGTCGAAATCGCCGTTCTCATGGCACGCACGGGCAAGCATCGGAGCCAGTTCACCAAGGTCCATCGGAATCAGACCGGTGCCCATGACCACGCCGAAGCGTTCCGGGTCCATCGTTTCCTGGTTGATGCCGCTATCGGCCACGGCCAGGCCGGCAGCACCGACGCCAAAGCGTGCGGCGCGGCCCATCACCTTGACCGACTTCCGAAACTTGCTGGGCAAGAACGGTTCCGGATCAAAGTTGTGAACCTCACCCGCGATCTTGATCGGGTGGTTCGAGGAGTCAAAGGAACGGATTGGCCCGATGCCGCTGTGGCCATCCACGCAGCCGGACCAGAATGCGTCCTTGCCGACGCCGTTAGGCGCGACAACCCCGATGCCTGATATGACGACTCGGCGCATAACACCACCCCGAACGCCCCAGATTCACCATGTTGTGAAATCGAGACGCCACGCTGTTCTGTGCACCATCGGTAACGAACCGATCTCGTGAGTCAGGAGAGAGGCTGTTGGTAGGTACAGGGCAGAAACTTGACCCACACATCCCAATTCCCCCAGACCTCCATAATTTTAGACGTTACCACTCCTTCGTGCAATCGTCCACTCCCCCCAGAACGGTACACTTCCCCCAGATTCCGAAATTGAGATTGGAAAAGACGGCACAACCGGCAACTTGAGGTCAGGGAATTCCTGACAGGAACACATGCGGGCTTCGGCAAGCCAATTGCTCGCTCCACCCCAGGTTGGTTTGTTCTGACTCACTCGAGGCAAAGGTTCTTTTTGCTCCGGTTCGCGGGATCGTTATAATCTGACAAGTGGATCGCGCCCTCAGCCGTCGTGGTCGGTGGTCATAAGTCTTCCCAGAACTGGGACAGCGCGACTGCCGACAGGTGCAACACTGCCATTCGCCGGTTGTTGTGACCGTGTTTGCGATCTGGCATGAAGCAGCGGCGAACGAGCGGTCATCCCCCGACAGGAATGCTCACCGATGTCGACCCCGGTCCGCCACCCGGCCCGTTTGCTCGCAGGCATCTTCGCCTGGATGCTGCTCTCGATATCCCCAGCAATCGGGCAAAATTCCGAGGGCATATTCATCACGGTCCCCAATCCGATCACCACAGAAGGGGTGAACCGGATCAAGGCATCGGTGAATCAGCGCATCGATGGAAATGATCCCCGGCGTGCCACGACCGTGGTGTTCGACTTCAATCCGGATGGGAAAGCCGCCGCGACCGCCGACTTCGGGGCATGTCTGAGTTTGCAGGATTACATCGTCAACACAGTCAACCACGCTGGCGTCAACACGGTTGCGTTCGTCCACGCCAACACGACCGCCCACACCGTTTTGCCGGTGCTCGCCTGCCGCGAACTGGTGATGAAGAGTTCCGCCGCGATTGGCCAGATCACGGACGACGGAGTCCCGCCGCTGGTTCCACCACTTGGGCCAAGCAAGGAAGGGATCTACCGCGAGACGCTCGCCTCCGTGGGCCGCATCGGGCAAGCCGCAGTCGTTCGCAAGATGTACAACGCGAACGTGAAATTGCGGAAGGGTCTCCCCAAGGTTCCCCCGCTCAACCCGGTGTTCTTCGACGCCAACGACCCCGCCGAGCTTGCCAAAATCGCCGGTGGTCCGAACTTCACCCCGATCGAAGGCGTGCAGGACGGGCAGATCGGGTTCTACGCAACCCGTTACGCCAAGGACATCGGCCTGTGCAAAGCGACGGCCGAGACTCGCGCTGAGGTGGCGGAACTCTATGGCCTTTCGCCCACGGCCCATCGCGATGATCCCCTGGAAGGCCGCACACCAGACGTTTACCGCTGGGTGCTCAAGAAGGACATCGACGCCTCCGTCCGCGAATCGGTGGGCCACGTGATCCGCGACGTTCGCCAGAAGGGGGGGAACGTCCTGATTCTGGTGATCAACGTCGGCGGGACCGATCTGCAATCCGCCCGGCAACTGGCCGACGAACTGCGGGCGGCCCAGACCGGCGACGACAAGATCAAGATTATCGCCTTCATCACCGAGGCCGCTTCGGGCGGTGGCACTGTCGTCGCGCTCGGGTGCTCCGAGATCGTGATGGCCAAGGCTAAACCTGATGATCTGGGAGACATCAAGGAAGCGGAGATCGGCGACTTCTCCGCCTATCTCAAAGCAACGCGACAGGCCGACATCGAGGCGATGCTGAGTAGCATTCGCGATCTCGCCGAGAAGCAGGGCTACCCCGGCATCCTCATCGACGGCATGTTCAACCGCGACATCGAAATCCTGCGCGTGAAGCCGGTCGCGAACAACCTCGCGAACCAGCGGAAGTTCATGACCCGCGACGAGTTCGAGAAGAACAAGGCGGATTGGGTCGAGGACAAGGTCGTCAAGCCCAAGGGGCAACTGCTCAAGCTCAAGACGACTGCGGCCGTCGAGTACGGCGTTGCCCGCGCCAGTGTTGATGGAAGCGACGTGAAAGCGGTGACGAATGCGTATGGCTGGCCCGACGCGAAAAGCCCCGATCCTGGCTGGCTCGACAAGTTCGCCGACTTCCTCCGCAATCCGGTGGTCACCGTTCTGCTCGTGGTCATCGGCTTCACCGGGCTGATCCTCGAACTCAAGGTGCCCGGACTGACGGTTCCCGGCATTCTCGCGGCGCTGTGCTTCCTGCTCGTGTTCTGGGCGCATTCCAAGTTCAGCGGGCAGACGTTCTCCCTGGCGCTGCTGCTATTCCTGTTGGGGTTGGTGCTCGTCGGCGTGGAGATCTTCGTACTCCCCGGGTTCGGGGCGTGTGGGATCTTCGGCATCATGTGCATGCTGGCCGGGCTGGGACTGGTGACGCTGGACCGCGTTCCGGAGACCGGCAGTGAATGGGCCAAGCTCGGCGAGAAGGTATCGATCTACATGTTCGCCATGATGGGGTCGTTCTTCCTGGCGTTCTTCATTGCCCGATTCCTTCCGAAACTCCCCGGTGGGAACCGGCTCGTGCTTAACACACCGAGCGAGACCGGAGTTCCTTCGGATAATCTCCCCGGTGCGGGAGAGGCAGCCGAGTTGCTCGGAGCGATCGGGACCACGAACACTCCGCTTCGCCCGGCTGGAATGGTAAAATTCGGAGATAAGTTCGTCGATGTGGTCTCCGACGGCGGCTTTATCCTGGCCGGCACCCGCGTGCAGGTGATCCAGGTCGAGGGTACCGGA